>Ga0224508_10000315_pt1 | contig 48919 bp, 34 predicted proteins | sample SF_Jan12_sed_USG_4_FD_170157 | JGI IMG/M metagenome (GOLD analysis project Ga0224508, IMG submission 170157) | Sediment microbial communities from San Francisco Bay, California, United States - SF_Jan12_sed_USGS_21 | ecosystem: Environmental > Aquatic > Marine > Sediment | place: USA... | reverse complement strand
CTCGCTCGGCCATCGTCGGCCTCTTGAATCTCTTACCTGATTTGGCGCCCATTTTGGAATTACGCTCTGTTGGCTAATGTGGATCGCACATTCTATGCTGCAACCGGTATTGCATCCAGCGCTTCGAGAATAACTTCGACTCCGGCCTCATCACGATGGGCGTGCTCGCTGATATGCCGCCGCCAGGCGCGCGCACCCGGTTGTCCGGCAAACAGGCCGACAAGGTGGCGCGCAATTCGACCCAGCCGCTCACCCTCGCCAAGCTGGCCTTCTATATAAGGAATCAATTGTGCAACGATCGTGTGCCGGTCTGGCATCGCCCACTGTGGCCGCAAGTGATGCTCCAGCTCGGCGAGAAAATACGGCTGATGGTAGGCCTGACGGCCGATCATAACGCCATCGACATGCTCGAGGAGCTGATCGACCTGGTCGATTCGTGTTACGCCGCCGTTCAAAACGATCTCCAGCTCGGGATACGCTTGCTTGAGCCTGAACACGCGGTCGTAATTCAATGGCGGCACGGTACGGTTCTGCTTCGGGCTCAGGCCATCGAGGATCGCGATCCTTGCGTGGACGACAAATTTGCGACAGCCGGCCTTCGCGAGCGCGTCGACAAACTGCAGCAGAAACTCATCGCTATCGCGATCATCGATACCGATCCGCGTCTTCACGGTAACCGGCACATCGATATCCGCCTGCATGGCACGAAAACAATCGGCAACAGTTTGCGGGTGCGCCATCAGGCACGCGCCAAACTGGCCGCTTTGCACGCGGTCGCTCGGGCAGCCGACGTTGATGTTGATTTCATCATAGCCCGCACTGGCCGCGCGCCGTGCTGCATCCGCCATCAGAAGCGGACTACTGCCTCCGACTTGCGCGGCGATCGGGTGTTCCGAATCATCATAGCGCAGCAGTTTGCCGGCATCGCCGTGGTGAATAGCAGCAGCCGTGATCATTTCCGTGTACAGCAAGGCAGTGGGACTCAGAAGCCTCATGAAATAGCGACAATGGCGGTCGGTCCAGTCCATCATCGGGGCGACCGCTATGCTTGAACCGTTTCTTGGATTTCTCATCTCGGCATCGCTGACAATCTCGCCCTTGTCGACGGCTCACGCCCCAGCCTTCCCGCGCCCAAGAACATGAGCAATGCACAAAATGCCGAGGCGATAGAATTTTCTATTGGAATTAGACGCCTGCTTTCGAAATTTGGATAGACCGCTGCAATTCTCTACGCAGGAGCGACGCTATCAGAGTCCGTGCGGCTTTGTAAATCCTGCTAGTCTTTTGCGAAGGTAACGCGATCCCGGCCGTCGTCTTTGCTCTTGTAGAGCGCCTTATCTGCTCTTTCAATCAGCTGTTCCGTGGAAATGGCATCGCCCTTGTCGCGCATTGCGATACCGACACTTATCGTCGTCTCAACGGCTGATTCCCGGGTGCGAATCGGCATTTCGCGAATGCCCGAACATATTCGATTAGCGATCGTAAAACATGACCTTGCATCCACATCGCGAACGATGATCATGAACTCCTCGCCACCGTAGCGGCAAACGACGTCTTGTGGCCGCACCGCAGCGACGATTGTGCTCGCCACTTTGCGCAGGACCTCATCACCAACCGGGTGGCCAAACCGGTCATTAACACTCTTGAAATCATCGATGTCAGCCAGACAGAGCCCCAGTGTATGGTCATATTTGGCCGCTTCCTGCATCGCTGCATTCAGCAGATCCGTCCCACCGCGCCGGTTCCATAACCGTGTAAGCGGATCAAACATGGCCTGCCGGCGAGATTCACCGAGCTTTGCAACTAGTGCGGTTTGGGCGTTATTGAGCTCCGCGGAAAAGAGCTCGGTCTGTGCCATCTCGCCAAGGTCCGCGAGCGCAATACCGAATTCTGCATCCGTCTTTCTTGGCTTGACGTCCATCACACAAAAGCTACCGATCGTAGTTCCGTCCACGTCCTTCAGCGGATATCCGGCATAAAAGCGAAACTTCGGGCCATTGCAGACGAGCGGATTACTCATCAGGTAGAGGTCATTTAACGTGTCCTCAATGATAATTGACTCACCATTTTTTATTACTTCGGCGCAGAGGCTCTTTGACATCGGCAATTCAGTGACCGGCCAGCCCGTGACGGATTTGAACCACTGTCGATTTTTCTGCACGATCGTAATCGCAGCTACTGGTACAGCGAGAGCCCGGCCCGCCAGACGGGTAATACGTTCGAAGCGCTCCTCGAGTGGCGTGTAGAAAGGATCGAGTGAGTGCAGTGATGCAAGCCTGAGCGTTGCTGTGCTCGCTATATCACTGCTAAGCGGTATCGCTTCTTCACTCATGAGAGTACCTTGGTTCCGGGCAGAAACGGACTGGAAGTGAATCGGTGCGTTGCTAATGCAGACTGCCGCATTCTTGAGTAGTCAGTAATTGAAAACAATTAGTAATCGAATGGAAACAATCGTGAAACGTCGCCCTCCGTCACCATTTTCCGACCATTGCGCGTAATCGCAGCATTGCCTGTCCGTGGATCTGACAGACTCTTGATTCCGTGACTTCGAGTACCTCGCCGATCTCCTTTAGATTCAATTCACGCTCGTAATACAGGGACAATACGAGGTTCTCCCGTTCAGGAAGCCCGTCAATCGCTTCGGCGAGTTTCTCGCGAAACTGTGAACGATAGACCTCCTGGTCCGGCATCGACGTAGTCGAAGCAGGTGGACCCCGGTGCCAAAATGGTTCTTCGAGGGTTTCCTCTAAACTAAACAGGCGGCTGCACGTGCTGTCAGTCAGGATCTTGTGGTACTCGTCGAGCGAGATGCCCAGCCGTGCCGCAATTTCGCCGGACTTCGCGTGACGCCCGGTCTCGGATTCGATCGAACTGATCGCGTCCGCGACTTTGCGGTATTTGTGGTGCACGGAGCGCGGCGTCCAGTCATGCTTGCGGATGTCGTCCAGCATCGAGCCACGGATCCGAATGCCTGCATAGGTTGCAAAACAGGCCCCGCGTGACGGATCGAAATTGCTCGCCGCCTCGAGAAGCCCGACCATACCCGACTGCATGAGATCGTCGATATCCACGGTCGAGGGCAGGCGCGCCGCAAGATGCCTTGCTATGCGCGTGACCAGATCGACGTGCAGCACTATCAATTGTTCGTTCGAATAGCCGGTATCGGTCGCAACACTGCTGTCGGTATTGACGCTACCGTAAGTGTTCATGCGACATTACCTCTCGAGGTCTGCTTAGCACGCAGCAACATGTCAACGTTCACGGGCCTGCGGCTCATAAGTCCCTTCAGTTTCGCGCTTTGTGAGTTCCTACTCATTGACCACACTCGATATCTGGTTTTACGGCTCCAAGCATAGTCGTGCCGCAAGACCGGGTTCGTGATTCAGGTCACAAATATCCACATACTTAACTTAATGATGTCCGGCGGCTTCAGCGCCTGTACCTATGTGCCGAGTGCCTGAGATTCCATCGCGTCAGGCTATGCGCCGCGCGCAGAGCATCGCTCTTGCCGCCGTCAGCGGCGAATTGAATGTAACGATGGCCCGCAAGGCATTGATGCGCGGGGCGAAAAAACCTGCGCATCCGGGTCGAAATCCTGAGTTCTGGCCGAACCGAAGAAGGTGTCGTACGATCAAGCGACCAAATTGAAGTGATCGTCTGCAGACCGGGCGATTTGGTGGACACGGAGGCTAAATTATCTCCGCCGCCGGCCGATACATCACTTAGCAACGATGATTTTCGAGGTTCCAGGGCATGGCAAGCAAGATTGGTCCAGTGGATCAGGGCCTGAATGGCAAGGCAAGCAACAAAGTCGACGAGGTGAGTGGCATCCGCAAGGTGTCGCACGGCTCCGCGTCACATTGCGGCCAGGCCAAAGACCCCGCCTCGAAAAATGACATTGGTGAGCTGACCTTGAGCGCCGAGCTTCTCGAACGCCTGGAAAAGTCGCTGTCATCGGTACCAACCGTCGACAGCATCCGGGTCACCGAGATCAGGACCGCGATCGACAACGGTGACTACCAGAGCGACGCCGACGCCATCGTCGAGGCCATGATTCGATTCGAACGAGCGCTCGGCGAGTAATGACGGCGCGACACGCGCCTGGCTCGAACCTGTAACTGCCTGATCCATTTTCCGAAACAAGAACTCGTCGGTCCGATCCAGCATCGGAGCAACCGAGTTTGTCGGCAGGTCGGGGCGTGTTCGAATGTGGTAGTCTCGCCAAAAAAGAAGCGGGGGAATCGCGTTGAATTCGTCAGCAGTTACTGTCAAAGCCTATCCGGAATTAACCTGGGTAGCGGTCATCGTGGGTTGGATACTCGGCGTCATCATTGCCGTCTCGATTGGCTATGCCGCATTGATTCTGGGGTTTTCGATCGAGGGCTCCGAGCTCGCTGCGATCCTGGGTTTTGGCATCCTGAGAGGAATGCTGCGGCGCAAGAGCATCATCGAAAACAACATCGTGCAGACGATCGCGAGTGGCGTGAACGGTGCGTCATCGGGAATGATGTTCTCGGTACCAGCGATCTTCCTGCTCGGTTACGGTGACCGCTTCGATCCTGTCATCCTGACGTTCGGCTGCATCGCGGGCGCATTTCTCGGCATCGCGTTCATCATTCCACTGCGCAAGCACATGATCGACTTCGAGCGCCTGACCTACCCCGGCGGCGTCGCCGTTGCGACTATCCTGAAATCGCCTGGCGCAGGTGTTCGTAAGGCGATTATCCTGGTTGCGGCGGCACTGATCAGCGCGACCGTCCATGCGATCACGATCAGGACTGGCGTTTCCAATTGGAACCTTGGTGCACTGATCGGCATGCCCGAGTTCATGAACGGCATCTGGTATCTCTCGCTGATGACAATAGGCGTAGGCTTTATTGCCGGTCGCGGTGGTATCGCCTTCATTATCGGCGGCTTTGTCGCTTACTGGTTCCTGTCGCCGATGCTCGCGGTCACCGGCAGTTTTCCGCTCGATGCAGCCGGACAGATTATCAATGCGCCGGAACCTTTGCGCCTGATGCTGTATCGACCTCTGGGCATCGGCATGCTGATCGGCGGCGCGATCATGGGCGTGATCCTCGCCGCGCCACTGATCCTGAGCGCGATCAAATCGATGCAAAAAGCCGCCAAGGTCACGACGAGTACCGCGGGCCAGGAGATGCCGATCAAGCTGCTCTACTTCGCCGTCGGCGGCGCAGTGATCCTGCTCGGCTTCATGGCGGTTACTGCCGTTGAATCGATGACGCTTTGGGGCGGCGTCGCAATGGCGATACTCGGTACACTCTGGGTGTGGATGGCGGGCATCATCCTGTCGGAGGCGATCGGGCGCACCAACTGGTCGCCGCTGTCGGGCATGACCCTCGTCGGCATCACTTTATTGATCGTCCTCACGCAGGCCCTCGGCATGGATCGTGCCGACTCGATCATCGCCGCGATCATGGTCGGCGCGGCGATGTGCGTCGCGATGTCACAAGCTACGGACCTGATGCTCGACCTGAAGACCGGTTACCTTGTCGGCGCGACGCCGCGCATGCAGCAGTTCGGGCAGTTCATCGGTGCCTGGCTCGGGCCGATCGTCGTGATCTTTGTGATCTTTGCGCTGAATGAGGCGTATGAGCTCGGCAGCGCGCGTCTGCCCGCGCCGCAGGCGCAAGCGCTTGCGAGCACGGTCGACGGCATCATGGGCGGCGACGTGCCCGTCCAGAAGTATGCGGCCGGCGCCATACTCGGTGGGGTGCTGTCGGCGTTGATGGGTGGTCTCGGCATCACCGTGGGCCTCGGCTTCTACCTGCCCTTCAACATCGTGCTGACCTACTCGCTCGGGACGCTGGGTCGCGAACTATCCGACCGCTTTAAGGGCAAGGACTGGAGCGACAGTGTCGGCATACCGATTGCCGCAGGTTTTATTGTCGGCGAGGCGCTGGTCGGCGTGGGCGATGCGATAAAACACGTCATCGGGGGGCTCTAGGATGAAGAAGATTGCTTACCTGCTGCTCTGCGCCGGCTTCCTGTTCGGCGCATACACGACAGCCCTCGATACCCAAGACGTCGACTGGGCCTTATTCGGTATTGCCGCGATCGCGGGCATAGCTGGCGTCATCATGGCAAAACGCGCCGATCGGGCTCAGGCTACGTCGGGAGACGTCCTGGAGACGAATCGCAACGAGCTCAACGAGTCCATCGGCAACATCGTCCGTGACCTGGGCGAGTTGCGGGATGGTGATACTCCGCGTGGTGAGGAACTCCGCGACTGGATCGACGAGAAGTTGCGCCCGGATCTGCGGCGTTTCGTCGATGCCCGCCAAAGCATGGTGCATCTCTATGGCCTGCAAACGTATGCGGACATCATGAGCGAATTCGCTGCGGCCGAGCGTTACATCAACCGCGTGTGGTCGGCATCCGCGGACGAATACGATCACGAAGCAGAGGCTTACATCGCCAAAGCAGCGGAGCAATTCAAGCACGCACAATCGCAGTTGGCAGCGGCCGCAACCTAGCCAACGAGATCCGTACAGCAACAGCCCGAGTCAGGCGGCGATAGTCTGCAGTTCCTTATCCAGGCCGGATATGACGGCCGAGTGCTCGATCGCGGCTCTTTCGCACAATGCGTGAGAATTCTTCAAGTCTCCGCCGTTGGCACTGACTATCAGTTCATCGCAGATTGCAGCGAGCAGGACCGCGCCAATCTGGCTGCTTGCGCCTTTGATCGAGTGCGCAGCCTGTTCGATCAGCGCTGCATCGCCATCGTCCACGGCAACTCGCAATTGCAACATCAGCTTTGTCGAACAAGCGCAATATGACACAACGATTTCCCGAAGTACCGTGGCCCCGGGGGTAGTATCCAGGTCGCGGATTTCCTGCAGTGCTTGCCGGTCGATCGATGCCAGTGTCGTTGAGTCTCCAAGGTCGCTGAATCCGTCGGCGTCGATTCGAGTTTTGTGCGACGATTGATCAGATACGGATTCGCCAAGCCATCGTTGCAACAAGAGTCGCAGGTGTTCCTGCGTAATTGGCTTGGTTGCATAGTCATCCATTCCGGAGTCGGCACATCGCTGGCGGTTCGACTCGAGAAAGTCCGCGGTCAACGCTACTACCGGCACTCGTCCGCGATCGGAACTCCGTTTCTCGCGCCGACGAATCTCCCTGGTTGTGTCATACCCGTCACGACCCGGCATATGGCAGTCCATCAGAACCATGTCGAATTTTTCCGCAGACATAGCGTGCAACGCTTCATCCCCGCCCGAGACGGCCAATGACTCACGACCGAGGCTGGCAAGCATCGCGCATGCGACTTGCTGGTTAACGATATTGTCATCCACAACCAAAATTCGAGCATTGCGATCTGCAGAATCCTGGAAACCTGCAATTACTCGCGTCCTTGCCGAGTCAATCACGGTGCCGAGTTGTACTTTGGTGAATGGTTTACTCAGGTAGTCGTCCATTCCGGCGTCAAGACAAGCCTGTCTGTCACCCTGCAAGGCGTTCGCAGTCAACGCTGCGATTGGAATACGCGCCTGGCCATGCTGCTCTTCCCATTGTCGGATCGCACGCGCTGCGTCATAGCCATCCATCTCGGGCATACGGCAGTCCATGAGAACGATGTCAAAGTTGTGTTTCTTGACGGCCTCTAAAGCTTTCTTGCCATTAGATACCGACGTGATCTGATGGCCGAATGTTTTCAGCATCGCTACCGCGACCTCGCGATTCACGACATTATCGTCAGCCAGCAGAATTCGCAGACCGTCAGACTCCTCATAATCGCTGGCTGAACCCGTTGGGGATGCCAGGCTTGCGACGTTTACCTCTACAGCCGCATTACTCAATACCGATTGCAGGACATCGTACAATTGAGTTTGCCGAACCGGCTTCGTTAACCAGTTTTCCGACGAGATTTGCGTTTGCTCGGCGCTGAGGTCTGCGCGTGAAAGTGAGCTGAGCATGACGATCGGAACCCTGGACCGGGCTGATAATCCCTTGACGGCCTGCGCTAGCTGCAGCCCGTCCATATCCGGCATGCCCATGTCCAGCAACATGACGTCAAATTCGTCGTTGTCGCCGACTGTGCCAGCCAACAACTCGAGCGCCTCGGCGCCTGAAGCGGCTGCGGTGACCCGCATGCCCCAGCCCTCGAGCTGATGGCTGAGAATCTCGAGATTGGTTGCGTTGTCATCGACGATCAGTACGTTCTTTTCAAAGAACAAGCCCGGCTGTGGTAATTCTGAAGTCGCCTCGTCTTTGGGCAGCTTTGCTGTGAACCAAAAAACGCAACCCTCTCCCAGTGCGCTATCGACGCCGATTTCCCCGTCCATCAATTCGACCAGTTGTTTGCTGATCGAGAGTCCCAATCCAGTGCCACCATAGCGGCGAGTTGTCGAACCGTCTTCCTGGGAAAAGGGTTCGAAGATCTTCGCCGCATTCTCCGAACGAATACCGACGCCGGTATCGGACACTTCAAAGCGATAATTGCCTTCGGGCCTGCCGGACTCGACCACACGTACCGCAATTTCTCCCTGTTCCGTGAACTTCACGGCGTTGCCAATGAGATTCATCAATACCTGTCGTAATCGGACCGGGTCTCCCCGAACACAGGTGTGTGTCTCAGGTGGAATTGCGCAGATGAGTTCGAGACCTTTCCGATGCGCCGTCTCGGCCAGCGTATCAAGGCAGTCCTCCACCATATTGCGCAGATTGAGCGGTGCAATATCAAGCTCTATCTTGCCGGCCTCGATCTTCGAAATATCAAGAATGTCGTTAATGATTTGCAGCAGCGATTCCGCCGACTCGTGGATCGTTTTCGCGAAGCGTTGCTGCTGCTCGTTCAGTGTCGTGTCGCGCAGCAATTCGGTCATTCCAAGCACACCGTTCATTGGCGTGCGAATTTCATGGCTCATCCGCGCCAGGAATTCACTCTTCGCGTCCGACATTGCGACAGCGCTGTCGCGCGCTTCCTCCAGTTCGCTTCGGGCGGCCTTGAGTTTCGAGGCCAGTTCGCCGAATTCTCTGGCCAACTGGCCAACTTCATCCGAACGACTGCCGCTGACATCGACATTGAGATCACCCGTATGCCGCATACCGAGTATTAGTCTCGTCAGCCTGGTCACCGGCTCGGTGATCAGCCGGTGCATGAACACCCAGGCGGCCAGCAGAAACACTATACTGGCGACTGCGAGAAACAGGGTTGCCGTCCGTACCGTGTTCGTGCCCATCCGGATAATTTCTCGCGGGGTACCGACTTCGACGATAAAGGCAGGATCTCCGAACACGCTGGGTAGCAGTTGGTAGGTGTATACCGCAAGTTCATCAGTAATCAGATGCGCGGACTCTTCGGATTCAATGAGCGCGTGTTTTCCGGCGGCTACTTTCCCGGGCAGGTTGCTGCTGTTGAGCGGATGAATCGCTACTTCCGCCGTAGCGCGTTCGCCCAGCTCTTTCACATGATCGTCGGTAAGGAATTTTCCGATAAGCAGGGTCCCGGCGACTGGTCCGGTACTCTTGCTTGTCAGAATAGGGTAGGACACGATATGCATCGGCCCAATCCGCGTTTGCAACAGACCAGCTACAAAATCTGTCGCGGTTTCGTGTTTAATCAGAGGGTTTCCGGGCCCCAGCGACGTTTCAAAGACATCGTCAAATGAGAGTATCGCACCGCTGATCGGGTTTGTAAGGCTGCCGTTCAGTAAGGTTCCCTCTGTGTCGAAGACCGCCATGAATTGGATATCGAGAGCGTGCCAGTAATCCGGATCAATGTTCTCATCGGCATAATCGGGTCTCTGCCCCAACGCGTATTCGTAGGTGTCATCCCACGCCGAATACTCGATATTCATGATTTCGAGCGCGCGCAAGTCAGTCTCGAGCAATCGATCAACTCTGGCCAGAGTATCGATTGCTGAACGGTTCTCGAATTCTTCGAAAGCCGGGAAAACAGTAAGCTTCAGCGCCACGTAGGCGCCGAAACAGAAACTGATCCCGAGAACGAGAAACAGGAGGACAGTCTTCTTTCCCAGCGACATATCACACCCAAATCAGTTGACCAAAACCGCGAGCGACCCACAGCCGCCCATGCCCGGCATTCGAAAACGCAAGCTTCTGATTACGCTATCGGCCGATTTGGCCAGATATTTAGCCGTCGGCAGGCCTAATCGCCCGCGAAACTGAGGCTCCCGGACCGTGCGGTCGTTTTGTATTGATGCTCCTGCATGCGGCGCAGGATGTTGTCGAGCATGCGGATTGCCGCGAGGATATGCGGCCCTTTGTTGAGCATCACGCAGTCGGCACGTTGTGACATTGCTGCGTCTGATATCTCAGCTCGAGACGGCTGCCCCTTTTTCGTTTTGTGTTCGAGCACCTGCGTTGCCCAGATGACTGGAACTTGCGCCGCCTTACAAATCCACAGTATTTCTTCCTGCAACTCTGCCAGCCGCTCCCAACCGCACTCTACGGCCAGGTCTCCGCGCGCGATCATCACGGCTGCCGGATAGCGCCGCATCGCGGTCAACAATAATCGGGGCAAATTCTTGAAGCCTTTCTTCGTTTCGATCTTGATGATCAGGCCACGATCGCTATGCCCCAGCCTGTCCAACTCTTCCTGCAACGCGATGATATCTGCAGGCCGCTTGACGAACGACAGGCCGACGGCGTCGGCATGACCAATCACGAAATCGAGATTGACCTTGTCCGATGCGGTCAGACCCGGAATGCGGATATCGCTGTCCGGGAAATTGATGCCGCGGTCGCCGCGCAACCTGCTGCCTGTGGGTTTTGCTTTCGTTACTTCGATTTCGAGCCGATCCGCGTGCACTGAACGGACCACTCCGGTGATCTTGCCATCGTTCAGCGAAACCCGATCGTCGACAGCGACGAATTCGAACACTTCGGGCTGACGGCAGGATATATGGGCAGGTTCGGTAATGACTGCGTCTGCATCTTCGATAGCAGGCGCACCCGGGATGTTGTCGCCGTGCAAAACAAGCGTGTCGCCCGGTCGCAATAGAATGGGTTGTTCGATCGACGGCAGTTCGCCAACGCGGTAGGCGAGCTTTTCGCCCTCCGCTTCGCGAATCAGACGAAGCTCAGTGTCCGTCGCGACATATGCACCTTGGTAAGTCTCCAGTACCAGACCCTTGTCGTCCTTTTGAATAATTTTGAGCTTTCTCTTTTTCCCGCGTGTGTCTTTGAAACGAATCTCGTCCCCCTCACTTGCATATTCGATGCACTCTCGCGGTACCGGGATGACGGCCACCTTGGTCCCTCGCCACACTACATCGTCGGGGATGAAGCGAATGCGCCTTGGCGCAACAACCCGCCCTAATGGATCGCGACGTGGTTTGATGTGAAAGACGCGTGGACCGGGCCGCAGATCACCCGTGCGGATCTTCGGACCCGCAAGATCCATGACGACTTTGCAGGTCGTACCTGATTCTTTGCTGGCACTGCTTACTTTGTCGATCATCGCAGCCCAGTCACTTGCATCGCCATGAGCACAGTTGATTCGCGCGACGTTCATGCCGGCGGCAACCATCTCGGACACGAGCGAGTCGTCGCTGCTGGCCTCCAGAGGCAAGGTGACCATGATGCTGACGTCGCGACTATCGGGCGTATCGCCGAGGATGGCTCTCTTGTGCGAATCAGCCCGCGGATTTCGGAGTTCGAGGGCCTCGCGGCCGGGATCTGGCTCACCGTCCGGTTCCGGCACGATCCTTTTCAATGCGGCTTGCACGGCACGCACCGCGGTCATCACATCGCGTTCAGCGCGATCCAGAGACGATAGGCCCAGAGCAGCCAGGTCATGTTGCAGACCACGAATGTCAGTCTGGCGCAGCGCCAGATAGTGCACGAGATTCCTGGCGCTACCACTGAACTCCGGGTGCACGGCCAGCAAATCCTCGGCGTATCTGGCTTCGAACTCCCGGGCGAGTTCGCTGATTGCCTGCAGCTGGGCGCTTACCTGCTCAATGTCGACGGTATTGGCCACGCATGCTCCTTTCCATCCTCGTTGTAGAGCATTTTGTGGGCCGTAGCAGTTATGGATTCCACCTATGGCGTAGCATCGAACGCGTGGTCGAGTCTGTTGCACCGCACAATCCCTGTATCTACAACGATTTCCCGGCCTAAAGTTATGTAAAGCTCTGCCGATAACAATATTACTGGATGTGTTTTCCTGGGCGGATACGCCATGATTGAGCCACCGACTCCCGTCGATGAACTGCTGCGACTGGAAACCCTGCGCAACCTGAAGATCCTCGACACGGATCCCGAGGAGCGTTTCGATCGGGTGACGCGTCTGGCGAAACGAATTTTCGGCACACCCATCGCGTTGGTCAGTCTGGTGGACAACGACCGGCAGTGGTTCAAGTCCTGCCAGGGGCTCGATGTCACGCAAACGTCACGAGAGGTGTCTTTTTGCGGACACGCTATCCTCGATGACCAGCCACTCGTGGTCAACGACGCTCACTTCGACGCTCGATTTAGCGATAATCCACTGGTCACGCACGAGCCAAATATTCGCTTCTACGCGGGTTACCCGCTGCGCGCACCGGACGGCAAGAAGGTCGGGGCGCTGTGCATCATCGATAGCGAGCCGCGCGAAATGACAGCCGACGACCTGGAGTTGCTGCAAGAACTTGGCCAAATGGTCGAGGAAGAACTCGCGACTGCGAACCTGATGCACACCGATCCCGTCACAGGCCTGTCCAATGGCGTTGGCTTCGGACTGATAGCAAAGCATATACTGGCAATGTGCAAGCGCACGAACACGTCAGCATCGCTAATGCTGTTTCATTTGACGAACCAGCAACTGATCGACGGTTTCATAGGGAATGAGGAAGGTGACCGTGCTTCGATCGAACTGGCCCAGTTTTTGATGGCAAGCTTCCGCGACTCCGACATCGTCGCCCGGATTGCAAAGGATGCCTTCGCCACCCTGCTCGTCGGTTCGAATTTGAGCGAAATGGAAACCGCGCAGCAACGACTCGCGGAGCGGCTCGAGACCCGCAATCTAAGCACCGATTTGGACTACCAACTGGAAATCGAATCGTGCGCTGGCGCCTATGATCCCAAGCGCCATGACAACATCGAAGCGCTGCTGCGCGACGTGCAGGATCGTATGGAAGCGCGCGAGTATGTAGCGGCAGAGGATGCGCGGGCCGAGTCGGCCTGATTAGTCGAATTACCCGGCGCGGCGGATCGCTACGGTGGCGAAAATAATCGAATCGAGGAATTCTCGGCTACGAGTTTTTCCAGAAGCGGCGCCGGCGTCCAGTTCTCTTCACCAAAGCGCTCTCGAAACTCATTAATACGCGCCAGCACCGTCTCGAGCCCCACGGCATCTGCGTAATGCATGGGTCCGCCACGCCAGGCCGGGAATCCATACCCGTAGACATAGACAACATCGATGTCACCGGGACGCTGGGCGATACCTTCTTCCAGAATCCTGAGTCCTTCATTGACCAGGGCAAAAATGAGTCGATCGATAATCTCATCGGCTTCAATTGGGCGGCGTTCGATACCGAGTGCTGTTGCCTCGCGCTCGATGACCTCGAGCACCGCGGGATCGGAGGACTTCTTGCGTGTTTCCGCGTCGTACGCGTAAAAGCCCGCACCACTTTTTTGGCCTAGCCGCCCCATTTCGACCAGCGCGTCCGGTACACGATAGCTGCGAGGATCGCCGCGTTTCTCGACAGGCAGGGCAGCGCGGGCTTTGTAACCAACATCAAGGCCGGCAAGGTCAGCGACACTGATCGGCCCCATCGCCATACCCCAATCGTACATCGCCGCATCGATGCTTTCGGGCGTGCCACCCTCGATCAGACACAACTGCGCCTCGCGAAAGTAACCCTGCAACATTCGATTGCCGATGAAGCCATAACAGACGCGCGACATGACCGGAGTTTTGCGAATGCGCTTCGCAAGCGCCATGCACGTCGCAAGCACGTCGGCAGCGGTCTTGTCCGCACGAACCACCTCGAGCAGTTTCATGATGTGCGCCGGGCTGAAGAAATGCGTGCCAATGACGTCTTCAGGTCGACTTGTCGCTGCTGCGATCTCGTTGACGTCCTGATAAGACGTATTCGTCGCGAGAATCGCACCCGGTTTGCAGGCCTTATCCAGACGGCCAAATATGTCTTTCTTTAGTTCGACGTCTTCAAACACGGCTTCGATGACGAGATCGACATCGGCAAGCGCCGCGTAGTCGGTGTCACCCTCGATCAGACTGCGGCGCTGTTGCGCTTGCTCCTTACTCAGCTTGCCGCGCTTTACGCTGCCCGCGTAGTTCTTGTCGACGATCGACAGTCCACGCTCAAGGGCCTCAGCATTGACTTCGATCAGCGTTACCGGAATTCCGGCGTTCGCAAAACTCATTGCGATACCGCCACCCATCGTGCCACCGCCGATGATGCCGACCTGTTCGATTTCGCGGCGAGCGATATCACGTGGCAAGCCGATGATCTTCGCCGCCTCGCGCTCGGCGAAAAACAGGTGCTGCATCGCCACCGACTGCGAATCCTGCATACATTCCGTGAACAGCTGGCGTTCTCGTTTCTGACCGGCCTCGAAAGACAGTGTCACGGCCGCTTCAACGCAGTCGACAATTCTCTGCGGCGCCGTCTGCTTACGCGCACGTTTGTCGAGGTTTTGCCGGTAGCTGTCGAACAGGCTCGAGTCGACCGTGTCGATGGTCAGTTCCCTCGTGCGGCGCAGCGGCGCATTGTCGTTCACCAATTGCTTTGTGTACGACAGCGCTTCGTCATAGAGATTGCCCGTGACGACTTTGTCGACCAGCCCGATCTCGGCGGCGTGGCCGGCGGAAATCGGCGTGCCGCTCAGGATCAGGTCGAGTGTCGCCTCTACCCCTGCGAGCCGCGGCACCCGTTGCGTGCCGCCCGCGCCAGGTAGCAATCCGAGCTTGACCTCGGGCAGGCCCACTTTGCCGCTGTCGACTGCGATCCGGTAATGACTTGCCAACGCAGTTTCGAAGCCGCCCCCTAAAGCGGTGCCGTGCAATGCCGCAACGACAGGTTTCGCGGAGGCCTCGATCTCGTCCAGGAGGTCCGGAAGATACGGCTCGGCAGGCGGTTTGCCGAACTCGGTGATGTCGGCGCCCGCAATGAACGTACGGCCATCACATTGAATCAGCACGGCTCTCGACGCGTCCGTCTGCGCCGACCGGATGGCTTCGAGCAGCCCCTGGCGCACGGCCTGTGACAACGCGTTGACCGGTGGATTGTTGATACTAATGACGCCGATATCGTCGACGATTTTGTAACTGACGGGTGAGGTCATGCGGCTCCCTTATGTAATCCACAATTGGCAATTTGGGCGGCAGGCTGTATGTTAGGCGGACCGATAGAACACCGGCAACTGGAACGATGTACGGTCAGCTGATCGAACAGGCCGAAAAATACCTCAAGTCGCTGTATTCGCAGGATAATTATGCTGCGCAATTAAAGCGTATGCTTGCTGAATTGCTTGCCGCCGGCGAGGCAAATGCGGATGCTGCCTGTCGCGCGCTGAAACTCAGTCGCCGCACGCTGCAACGCCGGCTCAAAGCTGAAAAAACGAGTTTCAAGAAAGTGCTGCAAGAAGTCCGTGCCGAACTCGCGATTAACTACCTCAGTGATGAGCGCGTAAAAGCGCTCGAGGTCGCGATGCTACTCGGCTATTCGAGCATCAGCTCTTTCACGACCGCATTCAAATCCTGGTACGACATGCCGCCTGCAGAGTACCGGCAGAAATTCCTGGCCGCCTAGTCCGAAATACTCTCTGTTGTTCTTGTTCTGTTCGAGCACAAGCCGGCAAGCGATCAGCTTGCCTTGCGAACGGTCCCCGTCAGCCTGTTGATCACACCGCCGAGCACGTCGAGCGCTTCGGCTAGCAGCTCAGGCTCGATCGTCAACGGCGGCAGGAAACGAATCACATTGCCACGCACACCACAGGTCAATAACAGCACGCCTTCGGTCAACGCTTCCGCCACGATGGCTTTCGTCAGCTCCGGGTCCGGACTGTCGGCGTCACCGTTACTGACCAGCTCGATCGCGCACATCGCGCCGGTTGTGCGAATGTGGCCAATCACGTTGTTTGCGGCCTGCAGCTCGCTCGCCCATGCGCCGATTTGCTTGCCTATTGCTTGCGCCTTGTCGCAAAGGCTTTCCTGTTCGATGACATCCAGGACGGCGAGTCCCGCAGCGCACGCCAGTGCCGAGCCACCGTAAGTACCGCCGAGCCCTCCGGGTGGTACCGAGTCCATGATGTCGGCCTTGCCGATGACGCCAGACAATGGAAATCCACCCGCAATGCTCTTGGCGACCGGCATCAGGTCGGGCTCGATGCCGGCCTGTTCGCACGCGAACAGGGTTCCCGTTCTGCCAAAGCCAGTTTGCACCTCGTCGACGATCATGACGATGCCATGCTGGTCGCAAAGTTTTCTGAGCGCCTGCAGAAACCCGCCGGGCGCCGGGTAGAAACCGCCCTCTCCCTGCACCGGCTCGACGATCATCGCGGCGATGCGCGACGGTTCAACGTCCGATTTGAACAGTGTCTCGAGTGCCTTGAGCGAGTCGTCCGCCGACACGCCGTGGTAGTCGATCGGAAACGGGACGTGAAACACCTCGGCCGGGAAGGGACCAAACCCCGCCTTGTACGGAACGACCTTGCCCGTAAGCGCCATGCCCATCATCGTCCGGCCATGAAACGCGCCCGAGAATGCGATGATGCCGCTGCGTCCGGTATGACATCTGGCAATTTTTACAGCATTTTCAACAGCTTCCACGCCTGTTGTAAGGAAGATTGTCTTCTTTGGCGTGTCGCCTGGCGCCGCCCTGTTCAGCCGCTTCGCAAGTTGCACGTAGACATCGTACGGCGCAACCTGGAAGCAGGTGTGGCTGAATCGCTCCAGCTGTGCCTTGACCGCGGCGATCACATGCGGGTGATTGTGTCCGGTGTTGACGACTGCTATGCCAGCCGCCAGATCAATGTAACGATTGCCTTCGACGTCCCAAAGCTCTGCATTTCTCGCCTTGTCCGCAAACACATTGGTCTGTGTGCCGACCCCTCGCGGTATTTCCGCCTCGCGAATGGCCAGCAATTCAGTATTCGTCGTCAACCGTCTTCTCCCGCGAGATTATGATGTTGTTCCGGCATTGTACATCGACAAGCAATAACCCGACGTGCCAGCGAGCGTAATAACCGTCTTTCCAACCCGGTCTGTTTGTACATGACAAACGTACCGAAGGCTCTACGATGAAGCACGTGCGAATCAGGCACAAAGGCTCCGGGACATTGCTCGCGGACGGTCCGCTCGGCTGGGGCATCACTCCATTTGAGGGCAATTACTATATCGCCCGAAAGTACCTCAGGACGGACGGTTTCCGCGTCAACTATGTCCCCGGATTGTGTATCTACAAATTCCTTTACGTCTGGCTGGACCTCGTGCTCGATCATGGCACGAGGATTCGAAATCTCGGCTGGAAGTACTGGCTGCCGAACCCGTTATTGCCATTTATCTGGTTTCGGGTTGCGCTGCCGCGCCTGCACCCGGAGATCGAAGTTGAAGAGTATTGAGCAATGATTCATTACGGATTTGCGGTATGATTCGCGGCTCGCCGAGGAGGACGTTTGATGCGCGAAATGCTGCAATTTTACATCGATGGAAAGTGGGTCGATCCCGTGGCGCCCAATACACTGGACGTCATCAATCCGGCAACTGAAGAAGTCTGCGGACGCATTAGTCTCGGCGCAGAGGCCGATGTTGACCTTGCCGTTGCTGCTGCCAGGCGCGCGTTCGAATCGTATTCACGAACGACCCGCGAAGACCGCATCGCACTGCTGCAGTCAATACTCGATGAGTTCGCCAAGCGCCACGATGATGTCGCCGAGGCCATCATGGAGGAAATGGGTGCCCCGTGGGGCCTGGCGAAGAACGCACAGGCCGCGAGCGGCCCGCAACATATCAAGGCAGCGCTCAGGGCCCTGAAAAGCTACGAATTCGAAGCAAGCAACCGCACCACGCTGATCGTCAAGGAACCGATCGGTGTGTGTGGCCTGATCACACCATGGAACTGGCCCATCAACCAGATCGCCGTCAAGGTCGCTCCGGCAATTGCCGCGGGTTGCACGATGGTATTGAAGCCGAGCGAGATTGCACCGTTTGACGCCATGATATTCGCCGAGATTCTCGACGCCGCTGGCGTGCCCGCGGGTGTGTTCAATCTCGTGAATGGCGACGGTCCCGGCGTAGGCACAGCACTGAGCCAGCACCCGGGCGTCGATATGATGTCGTTTACCGGTTCGACCCGCGCCGGTGTAGCAGTCGCGCAAAACGCGGCACCGACCGTAAAGCGTGTCGCCCAGGAATTGGGTGGCAAATCTGCAAATATTTTGCTCGACGACGCCGACTTCGAAAAAGCCGTCAAAAGCGGCGCCGGGGACTGCTTCCAGAACACCGGGCAGTCCTGTGATGCACCGACACGTATGTTGGTGCCAAGGGATCGTGTCGATGAAGCCGCGGCGCTTGCCGCATCAGTCGCCGCAGCAACTGTGGTCGGTGATCCACGCGACGAAAAAACGGAAGTCGGCCCGCTTGTCTCGGAGCAACAGTGGAACAAGGTCCAGGCACTGATCCAAAAAGGCATCGACGAGGGTGCCACGCTCGCTGCGGGCGGCACCGGCCGTCCTGAGAGCCTCGACATAGGCTACTTCGCGCGACCGACGGTCTTTGCCAACGTCAGCAACGACATGACGATCGCGCGCGAAGAAATATTCGGCCCGGTGCTTTCGATCATTCCGTATGACGATGACGATGATGCGGTGCGCATCGCAAATGACACGCCTTATGGTCTGTCAGGTTATGTCTCGTCGTCGAATATCGATCGTGCACGTAGTGTTGCCGCACGATTGCGAACCGGAATGGTCCATATCAATGGCGCGTACCTGGATTCGGCGGCACCATTCGGTGGCTACAAGCAATCGGGTAATGGTCGCGAATGGGGCGCACACGGCATGGACGAGTTTCTCGAGGTCAAGTCGATCTACGGGTACCAAGCCAAGAACTAGACTGATATCGGACGTATTGAATGAAGCATTTTCTTTATCTGGCCGTTTGCGTGGCCTTAGTGTCGCTCGGCGCCTGCAGCAACGAATCGGCACTTCCCGTCGCCAAGGGCGAGGCCAGTGTTCGCGCGATCAACGCCATTCCAGCGTCGCCAGCATTCTCGTTCTTGATTGAAGAGCGATTCATTGGCGCTGTCGAATACAAGTCGTCGTCGAATCCCTCTCGCTATGACGATCTCGACTACACATTCAATTTTGACGTTGTTCTCGCGGGTGGTCTGGTGCGAACCCGTGTCGCGAGCGAGTTTCTCGACGTCGAAGCGGACAAGGACTATACATTCATCATCAGCGGTTCGATCGCAGCGCCTGTTATCACGCTGTGGGAAGGCGATGAACGCACGTGGGACGGTGCTGAAACCGTATTCGAGGCACGCTTCGGACACACGGCCGCGTCCGTCGGTAACATCGACGTGTATTTTGCCGATGCGGCCATTCCACCGGCGTTGGGATCAGAGCAAGGTACTCTGGCATTCGGCGAGTTTATTCCTGCTGCGGAATTCGAGGCAGGCGATTATGTACTGACGATAACGTCGACCGGTGATCCGGCTGACGTATTGTTTAAGTCTGATTCGATTACGCTGGAAGAGCGGGCCGTTGTCATGATCAACGTGTTCGACTCTGATGCCAACGACCTTTCGCCCTTGGCGGTGCGTTTGTTCAACACGGTTAACGGCGGCACCGCCGCGCTGGCCGATGTCAATTTCCCACCGACTGCGCGCTTTTTCCACGCATCATTGGACTATGACACAGTCGATATCTATATCGATGATCCGCTGACGACACCGCTCGTGGCAGACCATGCATTTCGCGATGTTACGAACGACCTCGAGGTGCCAGCCGGCGCCCTGCCGTTGACCTACACAACGGCCGGAAACATCGGTTCAATTCTGATCGACACCGATCGCATAGCAACTGCGGGCACCCGCATTCATTACTACGTCGTCGAGAACTCAGCGGGTGTCGATGTCCTCGTCGATCATTTCCCGGATCGCCGATCGGTTGAAACTCTTGTCAAGATATCGATCATCAATACAGCGGCCATCGGTACAGCGGTTGATATTTACGTGGTTCCTCCCGGCACCGGTATCGACGACGTGACCCCGCTGTTAGGTGGCGTTCCGGTCGGTCTTGACCCCGTCAATTTCACACTCGTCGAAGTAGACTTCGAGGATGAATCCATTATCTTCAACGGCAATCAATTCAGAGATCTCGCGGCAGGGATTGAAGTATATGTGACTCCCCTGGGTGAGAAGACATTACTTGCCGGTCCCGTTCCGCTTGACGTTGCACTCGGTGATGTCCTCGAGGCGATAATCTACGAAACCATCGACCCGACTGTTGTCGATCTGGTCATTGCTCCGGTTCCCTGACCACGGCCAGTAGCCACTTGCCTAGATCGCGCTGTGGCGACGAACGGCGACCCCTTTCTCATACCAGTCGCGACTCGCATTGACGATCCTGACCACACTCAACATGACCGGCACTTCAATGAGTACGCCGACCACGGTGGCAAGAGCGGCGCCGGATGAAAACCCGAACAGGCTGATCGCCGCGGCCACCGCTAGCTCGAAGAAATTGCTTGCCCCAATCAAGGCAGAGGGCGCGGCGACGCAATGCGCTTCGCCAGCGGCGCGATTGAGCAAATAAGCAAGGCCTGAATTGAAATAAACCTGGATCAGAATCGGTATGGCGAGCAGCAAGATGATCAGCGGCTGCTCGATGATCTGCTCACCCTGAAAACCGAACAACAGTACGAGCGTCGCAAGGAGTGCCAGCAGAGACAACGGCTGCAAGCCACGCAAGACTCGCTCTAGCCGCTGCGGTCCACCACTTGATATCAGTCGGCGCCGAATGATCTGTGCCATGATTACCGGCACGACGATGTACAAGGTCACGGAAAGTAGCAGCGTCCCCCACGGCACGGTAATCGCCGATAATCCCAACAACAGGCCGACAATCGGCGCAAACGCGAAAACCATGACAAGGTCGTTCAGCGCCACCTGGCTCAATGTGAAGTGCGGCTCGCCATTCGATAGATTGCTCCACACAAACACCATCGCAGTGCACGGCGCTGCAGCCAACAGGATCAATCCGGCTATATACGAGTTGATCTGGTCGGCGGGCAGGTACGGTTCGAAAACAAAGCCGATGAAAAACCACGCCAGGGCAGCCATCGAAAATGGTTTGACCGCCCAGTTGACGAACAACGTGACGCTGATGCCGCGCCAGTGTTGCATCACTTGAGACAGCGCCCTGAAATCGATCTTGATCAGCATCGGGATGATCATCAGCCAGATCAACACCGCGACCGGCAAATTGACTTGTGCAATCTCGGCGCCGCCAACAGCGACAAATAGGCTCGGAAAAAAATGCCCTAACGCAATACCCACGACAATGCATGCGGCGACCCACAGAGTGAGGTACCGCTCAAATACGTTCACGGCCGATCTCAGATAGATGATCTTGCAGAGAATTCACGTCCATGGAGTCGATTGGCAGGTTGACAAATTTCTCAATTCGGTTGACTAACATTCGGTACGCATCAGCGAAGGCTACGCGCTTTTCAGCATCCGTGCCTGCGACAGCTGCCGGATCGGGTATACCCCAATGCGCCGTCGCCGGGCGACCAGCCCACAGCGGGCAACTTTCTGCCGCTGCGTTATCGCAAACCGTAAAAACGAAGTCGATGCTGGGCGCACCAGCGCCGGAAAACTCGTCCCAGGACTTCGAACGCAGCGCGTCAGTAACCAGGCCTCGTTGCTGTAACAGCTCGATAGCAAAAGGATTGACCTTACCGGCAGGATGACTGCCCGCGCTATAGCCGCAAAACCGGCCATCCCCAAGGTGATTGAGGATGGCTTCGGCGAGAATACTCCGGGCTGAGTTGCCCGTACACAGAAACAGGACGTTAAGCACAGCAGCGTGATATTTCTTTTGCAGCCTCACCCTGCTGCGGAGCGCGGTCGCTCCCGTAGTGCGTAATGTCGTTATGCGTGACAAATGTCTCCCACGCAACATCGTCCGGGTCACGTACCCAGGTCTTGCTCGAACGTGCATAACAGCACTCGGCGTCGGGTTGCTCCAACGTCGCTTGGCCGGCGTTATGCAGGCGTTCCTGAATTTCTCCGAGCTCGCTCATCGTATCGGCTTGCAAGCCAATATGACTGACGCCAGTCAAACGCGACGACTGGCTGATCGAGAAGTTGACGCGAGGATCATCGAGCATCCACTTCGCGTAGTCGTCCTTGAGGACCGTTGGATCCTCACCGAACAATGTGCGATAGAAGTCGATCGACTGCGCCAGGTTGGCTACCGCAAGATTTACGTGAAATCGTTTCATGACATACTCCTTAACATTTGATCGATGCTGCGATGGGGTCACAGAGTTGCGCGCTGCGGCCACAGCAATCTTCCATTAGATACAGAATCAGCCCGCCTACCGCGTCGAAGTCGGCCCGGTAGATAATATGCCGACCATCACGCTGACTCGTGATTATTCCAGCGCGTTGCAACTTGGCCAGATGGCTGGACATGGTGTTCTGCCGCGCATCGAGTCGAGCAGCAATTTCCCCGGCCGAAAGCCCTGCGGGCCCGGCCTGCACGAGCAGGCGAAACACGCTGAGCCGCGTCTCATGCGCGAGCGCTTCGAGCGCCCCGACTGCCGAATACATATCCATATATCGAGAATAATCGATATATTTTTCAATTGCAAATGATCCGCGCCCTCGATAGTGGTCATCGTCATGGCTCGGTCCGATAGCCTACTAACGGTCGGACTGAGACTTTGCCCCTTGTTGAGTACGCTGCGCTTTACTTCCGATGACCACTATCGAGAACACGGGCCATTTGTATTTGTGCGCTGCTACGTGGCCGTGGCAGCTTCGACATAGGCCGCGGGATCGTTGGCCGCTTCATCGTCCTGCAATAGAGACTTGGCGTTGTACATTGCCTGGTCGGCCACGCTGATCAGATGCCAGAGTTCTTCACCATGCTTCGGCATCAGGGCGATGCCCACACTCGCCGTGCACTTGATCTCCTGACCCTGGATGATGTAGGCCTCTGATGCCGTCTGCACGAGGCGCTCAGCGACGTGCTTGGCATCCTCGACACTCACACCCGGCAGGACGATCGCGAACTCATCACCGCCCAGTCTCCCAAGAATGTCTTCCGGCCGCAGGCAGAATTCCAGGCGGTGGCCGAACGCTTTGAGAAGTGCGTCGCCGGCCTGATGACCGAAGCGATCGTTGATGGTCTTGAAATGGTTCAGGTCAAGGTACAACACCGCACCGATCTCGTGCGCGTGTATGGATGCGGCGCCCTCTTTTTCAAAACCACGACGATTGAGGACACTTGTGAGTGGGTCGCGCAATGCATCCGCCAGCATCTTGTCCTCGTTGCGCTTGCGTTGCGTTATATCGATCAGCGTGACCGAGAAATCGTCGCCGACAGGTTCACCGATTATGCGCAACCAGCTTTCATCATCGGTTTGCTCAGCTGCCGCCTCGAAACTGAGAGTCGATTGCTGACCCGATTCGTCGCTGAAATGAGCGATCAATCGCTCGGGACTAAGTTGTGCCAGTTTGTCGAGTGGCATTCCGACCAACGTGCCAGTGCCACAGCCGAGATAGGTCTCCGCAGCACGGTTTGCAAACACGCAGCGGAATCGAACGCCCAGGTCGTTGCGATCACGCCCAAAACGCAAGATGCCGTTTGACGAGGTTTCGATCAGGGTGCGGATCAGGTGCTCACTGTCAGCGAGTTGGCTTTGTGCCTGGCGGCGCTCGGTGACGTCCCGGCAAACAACGACCATGCCGAGACTCTGGCCTTTGGGACCTGTCAACGGCCCGACGCTTAATTCGTAGATGTAGTCTTTGTTGAATCTGAGTGTCTGCGTGAGATCAAGCTCACTTGCATGCCTGAGGATCTCCTTCGCCTCCGGGAAGTCCTCCCACAATCGCTGGCCAATCAGTTCTCTCTCCGTGCCGCCGAGAAGTTCCTGCGCGCTTTTGTTGGCGCAGACGATCATCTCATCGTGGTCGAGCACGAAAATTGGATCACGCACATGGTCGAACAGTGTCTGATACGCGACCGGGCTGAATTCGTAGAACTTCATCGACACAGATACATAGGCGTACAGCGGTAACAGCAGCATAAGCGTCAGTGCTGTATACGGAAAATCCGGCGAGCCAAGGCCGAACACTCTGTTGCCGATGTTCACAGCGAAGGGGAACAGCGTGCAGCCGAGTAGCAATACAACGGTTCTTCGATGCGCAAGTGCGATCGTCTGCAAACGTCCCGCAAGAGCAACCAGCGTGAACGCAATCAATCCGTACATGAATGGCGCATGGACACGGTTGAACCAGTAGTGCTCGGAAATATCTGTAAAGCGAAATCCTGTCTCGGTTTCGACGGCCGCCCAAATGATGTTGTGCATGGAGTTCGTCAATGCGAGCAGCGTCGTTGCGATTGGTATGATCGAGAGCAACGCGATAAAGACCGTGTTCGGCGGACCGACGGTATATTCGCGATAGATAAAGTAAAACGCGACGGGCAAGAAACCCGATGCGAAGAACGATAGAACGCGACCGATGCCATAGATATTCGGGTCTTCGGTACCAAACGAGAATGCGCTACCGGCGACCAGCGCACCGACCAAAAACAGCAGAAACGCGATGACGTTGTTGGCATGTTGCGGCGACGAACGCGTAACTCGCACAGCAAGCCCGAGATATATCACGGCTGTAATCGCAAGGAGGGGCCGCACGAAAAGTTCGAGCGCCTCCATCATCCGCGGGCCCCGCGCGCAATTTGGTCAATTTTACGGTGCATCCGGGGATGCTAGCCGGGAACGAGGCGACATAATGCGACGTAGGCCGCATTCCGAGGCTTGGAGAGGCTTACAGCCCCTCTGCCGTGTCGTTTATCAGCTTGTCGACGACGGCTTTAAGGGCGTCATCATGGCTGGCGCCGGCCGCGCGCTCCAACTCGTACTTCCTTAGCTGCCGATGCGCACTGGTGCCGCGCTGGAGTATGTGTCGCAATGAGTTAACCTCTTCCGCGCAACCCAGCGCCTCGGCATCCTCGGCAACGAGGCCAAGCATCTCGTTGAGCAGTTCCTCGAACGGCACGATTCTGCCCTTGCCGAGGTCGATCAGCCCCTCGTCGAAGCTGTAGCGCATGGCGCGCCAACGATTTTCGTTAATCAACATCGGCGTGTAAATGCGCCAGCGCTGATTGTTGGTCCGAAGCCGGTACAACATGCGCATCATGCACACGAGATAGGCAGCCAATGCGACCGTATCGTCGACGAGCGTGCATACGTCCATGACGCGCGTCTCGAGTGTCGGAAACTTCGCGCTTGGCCGGATATCCCACCAGATACGGGTCGAGTCCTCGATCAGGCCCGCATTCATCATGATCTGCACATGGCGCGAATACTCCGCCCAGCTGGTAAAACGCTCGGGCAGGCCCGTGCGCGGCAGCGCATCGAACACGGTCAGGCGGTAACTCTTCAGCCCGGTATCATGGCCCTCCCAGAACGGTGATGAGCACGACAGCGCCAACAAGTGCGGCAGGAAGTAGGACATCTGATTCATCAGATCGATGCGCAACTCGTCATCGTCGATACCGACATGCACATGCATACCGCAAATCAACAGTCGCCGGGCGGCACCTTGCATCTCGATCGTCAACTGATCGTAGCGTTCCTTGCGCGTGTGCTTTTGATCCTGCCAGCGGCTAAACGGATGTGTCGATGCTGCGATCACCTCCAGACCGTGGCTGTTGGCAACCTCTTTAATATTGCTGCGCAAGCGCACCAGATCTTCGCGCGCTTCCTGAACGTTATTGCAGACCTTGGTGCCGATTTCGATTTGCGAACGGAGTAACTCGGACGTGACCTGAGATCCCAGGCGCTCTTCGCACTCTTTCATCAGGCTCTCTGGCGGATCGATGACGAGACCGCGCGTCTCTTTGTCGACCAACAGATACTCTTCCTCGACACCGAGCGTAAATTTCGGTCCAGAGTTTTTCATAGCATCATCCCCGTGCGGCCTGTCGCCTTTTATTATGCTGGAATCTTGTCTTGACGTAGTCCGATTCTCTCCGGAATCGATTCAATTATGCGATGCATGACAGGCGCGATCTCGTCAACGCCCGCGATGTCGTCAATCAGGTCCTGACGAACCTCAATACCGACATGCGGAAGCCCGCCTTCCTCGGCATGGTGATCTATGGTGAAATCCTGCGGCGCCCTGCCCGAATACGGCTCGTTGTCACCCGTCAGGAATCCGGCCGCGCGGAACTCCCCGAGAAAAATCTCGGCGACGCGTGGATCCTGGTCCCACAACACGCTCAGCTCCACAGCACGCGATATGCCGTTCAACACAGGCGTAAAGCTGTGCATCGAAATAAACGCCGGACTGGGGCCAACGGCTCTGAGTCGTTTGATCTGTTCGTCGATCGCATGATGATAGGGCCAGTAAATCGCATTTGCCCGGGCGTCCTTGTCGGCCTGCGTGAGATTGCGATTGCCCGGTACGAGAATGCCATCGCCGTACTCGAGGAACGCACCCGGGTCCATCAATTGCCGGTTGCAGTCGACGATCAGCCGCGAATACTGTGCGATCACGGCTGTCACGCCGAGGCTCTTTGCCAGACTTTCGGTCAGCTTGCCGGCACCGATATCGATCGCCAGATGACAGCGACGTGCGAATGGATCGAGGCCCATATCCCCCAGGACCCGTGGAAAGCGGCAGCTGGCATGGTCACAGACAAGCAGAATCGGCGACTCCGCAAGCGGGTTGACAACATAGAATGGGGACGGCTCGCTGGAGGTCAGCAGGGGTGTATCAGTATTGTTGTTGGTGCCGACTGCCATGAATCAAAGACTTAGAATTATTTCCGGCTGAGTGTACCGCATCAGAGCCGGTGGTACATGTGGTCAGGCCTCGGTTCGTGCTATGCGCTCAGCTCCGAGAAACGGTTGTTGGGCCAAGGCTCGAATGATTTCACCGAGGTCGGGCGGGCAATGTAATAGCCTTGCGCAAACTCGATGCCAAGTGCCCCGAGCTTCTCGAGCACCTGTTTGGTCTCCACCCTCTCGGCGATCGTCTCGATGCCCATGGCGTGGCCTACCTGCGAAATCGCCTTGACCATACTCTCGTCGACACTGTCGTCCGCAACATTGCGAATGAACTGGCCGTCAATCTTGAGGTAGTCAACAGGCAGGTTCTTGAGATAGGTAAACGACGACAGGCCGCTGCCGAAATCATCCAGCGAGAACTTGCAACCGAGCTTCTTGAGAGCCTGCATGAAGTGAATTACCCGGGACAGGTTCGATATGGCAGCAGTTTCCGTGATCTCGAAACAGATCGCACCGGTCGGCAGCTGTTGTTTCTCCAGTTCCTTGATTACATCCGCGAGGAAGCGATCTTCGCTCAGTGATGTGCCCGAAAGATTGATTGCGATTGTGTATCGCGCCTCACCGTCGGCATTTCGGTCCGCAAGTTTGGACAAGGCTTCGCGAATCACCCAGCGATCGAGTGTGGACATCAGGTTATAGCGCTCCGCCGCCGGAATAAACTGATTCGGGCCGACGAGCTCGCCATTTTCGTCGCGCATGCGCAATAGTATTTCGTAGTGACCGCGCGATTTGCCATTGTCTTTGCCGATGCCAATGATCGGCTGAAAGAACAACTCCAGCCGGTCTTCCTCGACTGCGCTACTGATGCGCGATACCCACTTCATTTCCTCATGGCGCATCGACGCATCGCTGTCCTCGTACAAGTGAACCTGATTGCGCCCCATGTCCTTGGCCGAGTAACAAGCGACATCGGCTGAACTCATCAGTTCCGCGACATCCGTGTTCTCGCTGTTCACCATGACCACCCCGATCGAACAACGCACCGTCGTGAATGAGTCCTGCCATTCAAAGCGATAGCCTTCGACCGCACCACGAATTGCCTCGGCGACCTCGATCGCGCGATGCTCATCGCAGCGTTCGAGTAGAATCCCAAACTCGTCGCCGCCAAGTCGCGCCAGTACGTCAGTCGAACGAATGTTTGCGTGCACGATCTCCGACAATTGTCGTAGCAGCGCATCGCCAGCTGAGTGGCCAAACGTATCATTGACGACCTTGAACTGATCGAGGTCGAGGTACAGCAACGCATGCGTGTTCTCGGGGTTGCCGCGAATGCTGTTGATCGCGGCTACCAGGCGGTTCTCGAACTCGCGGCGATTAATCAGATCGGTCAGCGTGTCATGAGACGCCTGGTAACTGAGCTGACGGAAGAGGCGTGTTTCTTTGCTGACATCATGGAAAACCATGACCGAACCGATGATGTTGCCGATGCGATCGCGAATCGGTGCCGCTGAGTCCTGAATCGGGACCTCGTCGCCGTTCTTAGTAATCAGAATGGAGCTTTCGTCGAGCGTTATGACGCGGCCTTCCTCGAGGCATCGCATTACCGGGTTGTCGACCGTCGCACGCGTGTGTTCGTTGATAATGGTCATGATTTCGCTGATCGGCGTACCGCGTGCACCACGCATATCCCATCCCGTCAGATCCTGCGCGACCGGATTAATGTAATCGATGCATCCTTCGGCGTCCGTCGTGATAACGCCGTCGCCGATCGACTGCAACGTGACCTGCGCGCGCTCCTTTTCTTCAAAAACGCGTGTCTCGGCACGCTTGCGATCGGTAATGTCGGTAATCGTGCCCTCGTGTGCAGCGATGTTGCCGTCCTCGTCGTAAACGGCACGGGCGTTCTCCAGAACGACGATTTCGCGGCCGTCTTTGCAACGCAGGCGATACTCAAAATTCTTGACGAGCCCTTCAGCCTCGAGACGCGCGAAGACTCGTTCGCGGTCGATCGGGTTGACGTACAACATCGGCGTACGACCAACCGACTTAAGATCTTCGACACTGTCGTATCCGAGCATGTCGACGAGCGCTGGATTGGCCGCAATCAACTCGCCGTCGCGCGATGCGATGTATACGCCGTCGACAACATTCTCAAACAGCCCTCTATAGCGCGTCTCGGAGCTGCGCAATTTGTCTTCGTCGAGTTGGCGCTTGATCGCGATGCCGGCGAGGCGCGCCATGCGACTCAACTTATCGAGTTCGTCAGTAGTCGGTGCTCGCGCCTCATTGGAGTAGACATCGAGCGTACCAATAACGCGCCCGGACGCCCCACGAACGAGAAATGACCAAACGGCAGCAATATCGTGTTCACTGGCATCGCGTCTATGCGACTTCCAGCCGGGGTCTTTGGCGATATTCGTCGTAAATCTGTCCTCGGCATGGTGTACCGCAGCGCCACAGGTAATGCTCCCGGCAGCAACCTCCACGAAGTTCAGCAACAATTGAAACGGCTCAGGCAAACTCGGCGCCTGCGCAACGTTGAGCATTTTATTCCGCCCGCCAAGCTGCATGACGGCAGCACGAAAATCGTCATTGATTTTTTCGACGCTGCGACAAATCGCCCTGAGCGTCCGATCTTGCGGCATACTGGCCGCTATCATCTCGAGAATCTTGTTTTGTGCAAACGCGATCGTCTCGTTGCGTTTGCGGTCGGTGATGTCAGTGATCGACGCCCGAACCAGGCGCTTGTTGCTATCGGGCAAGCGACTAAACCGCACCTCGCAGGGAAATTCCCTACCGGCAGAGTCCTTATGGGCCCACTCAAACGTCGGATGTTCGCCGTTCAGCGCCCTGTCGATATAGCCACGATCCACACCGAATGACGGCGTGCCATCAGGCTGCATTTTCGGGCTGATCGCCTCGGGGCCATTCGACAGCAGCCGACCACGTGACAAGTTGAACAACTCGCAGGCCCGGTCGTTGGCGTCTACGAGGCGTTGTTCGTCGACATCGAAAACGACAATCGCCTCGGGCGCATATTCAACGAGTGCACGATAACGCTCCTCGTTTTCCTTGAGTGTGGACTCGGCCCGCTGACGCCCGGTAACGTCACGTAAACTGATGACGAATATTCTGCCGCCACCAGCCTGGAGTTCACTCGCATTGAGCTCCGCGATAAACGCCTCGCCATTGGCACGGATCGCACCGACCTGGCCGGTCTCGACACTGAGCTGTGAGGCATCGAGATTGGATGTAAATGGTGCGACGAACTCGGCCACAGTGCGGCCTTTAGCGGCCGGCAGAATGTGCTCGATTTTCGAACCAATCAGCTGATCTTTGGCAAGGCCAAAGTAGTGCGAACAGATCTTGTTGCAGTTGCAAACAATGCCACTCTCGCTGACTGACAACAGCGCTTCGGTCACGCTGTCGAAAATGGCTTCGATTGGGGTAGTACCGGTCAGCGACTGGGTGATCGTCGCTTCCATCTTGTCATAATGCTGGTCAATCAAACTCAGCAACTCGAGGAAATCGGGTTTCTCTATCGCCGACGCCTCCTTGGCCAGTTTGATCTTGTCGCGAAGCTCTTTATGCATCGATCGACCAACTCATTCCGTTGAATACGCGTGCATTCCATTGCCAATGGTTCGCAGTGGGTCCACTGGCAGCATGCGATTACCTTAGATCGAGTCCACGCCGCTGTCTGTGATGCATTTCAGGTTTTGAAAATTTCTTTGGGAAAAATTTCCCGTTAATGGTCAATGAGTTATGACAAATACTTGATGTTAATTGGCTCCGTAAAACATCACTGACAAGTGATTACACATAACCAAACCCAACCACGCGCTGCGGGTAAACAGAGCAAAGAGGCACGACCGGGACACCTGTTATCTTCATGGCTCGGTCCGATAGCCTACTAACGATCGGACTGAGACTTTGCACCTTGTTGAGTACGCTGCGCTTTACTTCCGATAACAGGTGTCCCGCCCGCACCCGTGCGGCAGATTCAGGTTTTGCCCGCAGCGCAGGCTGGTTAGTTTTCAGAGGCCGGCAGTGAGCGGATCAATTCGCCGTTCTCGTCACGCATTACTTCGCCGTTGTCCTGAATCTCACGTGGCGCGCTGCCGACCTGGATAGGAATGGCCGTGACGCTGGACAGCAAACCGCCCTCGGTTGCGACGCTCGCTGCTACGTTCAGAAACAGACGTCCCTCACGCAGCGGAATAACGCGCACCTGTTGCTGGCTCGGCGCTTCGTCGTTGCTTGCCGCAATCGATACACGGGCGGGCTGTGCCTCGGTGAACTGCATCGCGGTCGAATCGTTGACGCGATAACTCAACGTGATGGGCTGCGGGCCGAGCGTTGATTTGATCTGCAGGTCGATAGCAACGGGCTGACCGACGATAGGCGTACCGATAATCGTGTAGTCGATCGTCACCGGGCCCTGCGGCTTGACCGTATGCTTATCTTTCGCAGCGGGCGAACTGCCGACGTCTGCGGTATCGATGCTGCCGTTGCCGCAGCCGGCTAATGCAATCGCGATCGCCGCAAGCGCGGGGAAAATCACTCGAGTCATACTTGCCATTTGCTGCTCGTCCTTATGGGGTCGGCGTCAATGATACGTCGAAACAGATTGTTTGAGGATAACTCACCGACGCGACGGGATCCTCGAAACGCCACTCTTCGACGATCGCGGCATAGGTCTCATTGGCGAACATCAATGGCGTTCGGTAAGACTCGGAATTAGCCACGGCGCTAACACCCTCGTTGATTTGCCCCGGGTTCGCGCCTCTGATGATGTAAATGTCCGGGTCGCTCTGATCACGATCGTTGGGGTCCGCTGAGGGCGGTGTTGGCGTTGTCGTAACAACGCTGACGTCGTATTCATCATCGGCTGGCACCGTGATCCGCAGGAAGCGGTCCTCGCCGATATTGTTGCCGTGTCGATTGAGGCCGTCGAGGCTGCTGTTGACGCAAATATTCACAACTGAACCATCTGCCACCATCGGCGTATGGAGCGGTAGCACGTCTGCGACGCCAGCATCATTGGATTCGTTCGTCGCCCAAATGTCGAGCGCAGCTCCCGAAACGACGTTCTCGCGATCAAGCTGCGAATCGAGAAGAGCCACACCCTGCGCATTCAGCGATGAGCGCAATTCGGCTGCGAACGAGAACAGCGTCGCAATGCTTTCCGTAACGGCCTGCGGTCCGGTCATCACGTTGTAGATCGGCCCGAAGCCAATGGAGCCGTTGTCGGTGCCATCGTTGTTTGTATCCCAGAGGTCGTACAGCAATGTCATGACCGAAAGCTCGTTGTACCAGCCCTTTACACCGGCGCTGACCGTTTCGATGTCAAATCCGACGACACCGACGTCGCAATAAATCGGTTCGTTCAGTGCCATCGCGGCGATAGCGGTTCCCCAGCCCTCGCTGAAAGCCACGGTGGCGTCAAGACTTTCGCCCAGTGTATGCGCGCCACCGCCTGATTCCGAGCGCGACAGATTGTCCTCGAAATAGTGGCCCCATTCGTGAACGACAACGTTATCGTCAAACTCGTCCGTGTCATCCATGACATCGCCCAGCAGGAACATCATGTCGAAATCGGGATAATAGGACGACGTCGAGATTTCACCGGCCGTGATGTCAAAATTTGCGGATGCAGCCGTGTTATTGACGCTCCAGAATACATCGAGCGCCGGAAAGCTCGCGTTTGGGTCTGCCACGCGGACGAACTGCATACCTGTGTAGATCGTATCGAGAATCGCAAATGGCGCCGCCGAGCGTGATCCGGTGTAACTGCTGCCACCCCACCCCGTTGCGGCGGTCAGGTCGCGGGTAAGGTCCGACGTTCCAGTATTGAAACTGCTGCCATCCAGAACATAAAGCGCACGGGACGTGAGTGCCGGCGGCGCGGGATTGTCCAGGTCGCTCGCCCCGGCGATGAAATTGTCGCGCACGTCGACATCCCACCCGGCTGCGCCACCGTCTTTCAGTTCCGCGCGCACGCGCAGTCGCACTCCGGCATTTTGCGGTACATTGCTGAAGGAATAACTGCCATTGGCGCCGGAGGCCATGCTGGAGATCGGAACACTGGTGCTTGAATTGATGAGTTGTACGGTCGCTCCGCGAATCGGGCGGGTGACGGTCGCGCCGAAATTCAGTGCTGTGCAGCTCCCGTTCGGCGGCACGAATTCGTAACTCACAGTCCCGGAGACGGTTACGGTTGGCTGGCCACCGCCCTGGTTACCACCTCCATTACTACCACCACAGGCGGCCATCGCCAGCATGCACAGCGCACTCAGGGCCATGCAGCCGTGACGCAGATTCACGAAATATGTGCTCGTTGACGCCCTCACGAGATTCTCCATCCTACATAATAATTGTGCGAAGAAGGTCCGAATTCCCTTTGTCAGTATTGATAAACTTCGTCCTCTGAACGAGCGCCGGGTTCACAATTTCCGCCTCTTTCGTCGGCTTTTCGTGGAGATCACATGGATAACGGCAAGATTCTCGTCACCGGCGGCGCCGGTTACATCGGTAGCCACGTCGTGCGGCAGCTCGGCAATGCAGACGAACATGTCATTTCGCTCGACAATCTCTCGACCGGCTTCGCGGAGGCGATCACGGCTGGCGAACTCGTGATCGGCGATACGGGCGACGCTGCCCTGCTCGACCGTATCTTCGATGACCACGATATCGATACCGTCATGCATTTCGCGGCGCAAACGATCGTGCCCGAATCAGTCGCCGATCCGCTTAAATACTATGCCAATAACACGTCGAGTAGCCGTACGCTGCTCGAGCGTGCCAACGTACACGCCGTCAAACACGTCGTGTTCTCGTCGACGGCGGCCGTGTATGGCATCCCTCCCGACGGCAAGGCCTCCGAGCGCACACCGACCCGGCCGATCAATCCGTACGGCAGCTCCAAGCTCATGACTGAATGGATGCTGCGCGATCTCGCTTTCGCCGGCGGCCCAAGCTACGTGTCCCTGCGCTACTTCAATGTCGCGGGCTGCGAGCCTGGCGGCACGATTGGCCAGTCGACACCGAAGGCAACATTGCTTGTCAAAGTCGCGTGCGAGGCGGCCGTTGGTAGCAGGCCGGGCGTCAGTGTTTTCGGCACCGACTATCCGACGCCGGACGGTACCGGGCTGCGCGACTACATTCACGTCGAAGACCTTGCTGCCGCGCACCTCGATGCCCTGAACTACCTCAGAGACGGCGGTAAATCAGCGACACTCAATTGCGGCTACGGACACGGCTACAGTGTGCGCGAAGTGCTGGCTGCCGTGGAAAAGGTCAATGGCGAACCGCTCAACATTACAGAGGAGCCGCGACGACCTGGCGATCCGCCCGAACTCATTGCCGTCGCCAAGAAGATCAAAAAGGTTCTGGGTTGGACTCCCGAATTCGATGACCTCGAAACGATCGTGCGTACCAGCCTCGAGTGGGAGCGCAAGATCGCGAAACGGGATCAAAGCGCCTACTGGTCTACCTGATTCCGGCCCTGCCGGTGCTACACTGCGCGCATGAAATTTCGCCGCCCACGATCGCTTAACGAACTGATTCTCGTAGGATTCGGGCTCGTGGGCCTGCCGCTGTTGATCGCCGTGATCTGGGCCCTCGTGAATATCGACCGGCTTGCGGAACAGAGTGAGCGACTCGTCTTCACGGGCGTCGCGGCCGCCGAGAACAACCGGCTGTTGGTGGAACACGTTGGCTCGCTCGAGCGCGTGGCGCGTCAATTTCAGGTTCTGGACAGTCCCGAGAGCCTGCAGCTGCTGCGCCAGGACCTGTCGACGATCGAGGCACAACTTGCAGAGATGGCCCCGCTCAACGAGCAGGCTGCTACGACGGCGCTCGCGGCATCGATTGGCGCCAGTGCACGGCGCATTGTCACGACACTCGAGCGTGCGGACCTGAGCGATGACGACGAAACCCGAGCGATCGCGGAATTTGCGCTACTGCGGCAACGCGTCACTGAGCTAACCGGCACCCTGACCTCGTTCGTCGATACCGAACTTAAGAACCTGCAGGCGAACACGCGTCGCGCACAGCGCATCTCGGCCTGGCAGGTCGCGGCACTCGTGCCCGGAACATTCATTCTCGTGTTGTTCTTCATCGTACTGGTCGCGCGCCCCATCCGGCAGCTCGATACGGCGATTCATCAGCTCGGCCAAAGCGGTTTTTCGAAACCGATCGAGGTCAAGGGTCCGACTGACCTCGAACGTCTGGGCCGCCAGCTCGAGTGGCTGCGTCTGCGCCTGCTGGAACTTGCGCAGGAAAAGAACAAGTTCCTGCGGCACATGTCGCACGAGCTCAAGACACCGCTCGCGAATATCCGCGAGGGAACCGAGTTATTGCTCGACGGCACGGTGGGCGAACTGCAACAGCCGCAGCGCGAGGTCACCGACATACTGCGTATGAACGGACTCAAGCTACAGCAACTGATCGAGAACCTGCTGAGCTTCAGTGCCTGGCAGACCAAGACCGAGGTGCTGACGCTAACGGATTTCCCGATACGGGCGCTCGCAATCTCGGTCGCAAAAGCGCAGCGACTCGCGCTCAAGGCGGCGCATATTCAGCTAAAACTCGAAATCGAGGACATTATTGTGAACGCGGATCGCGACAAGATCCGCACCGTTCTTGATAATCTGCTGTCGAATGCAATCAAGTTCACGCCAAAAGGTGGCTATATAACGATCCGCGCACAGCAGACGCCATCGAGTTTTGTACTCGAATTTGGTGACACAGGCCCCGGTATTCCGGACGAAGAAAGCCCTAGAATCTTCGAGGCGTTCTTCCAGGGGCAGACGGAGCAAGGCGGCCAGGTTGGAGGAACGGGCATTGGTTTGTCGGTGGTGCTCGAGTGCATCCAGGCCCACGAAGGATCCGTGGAACTGGTGGATTCGGATGAGTTTTCGGGCGCGCATTTCCGCATCGATATTCCGCAGAAGCGCGCGACGGCACAGCAGAAGTTGGCAGCGAATGCATAAGGAAGGACCGACAACTCGTGTAAGGCAGGTTGCGGCAACGATGGTCGTCGTTGCGCTGCTGGGCGGCTGTGCGCAGACCAAAGACCTCCTGGGCATGGGCAAGTCGTCATCGTCATCCGGCGATGTCGGCATTTTGGGCGCACCGGTGGCCGATGAGTACCTGGCGGAACTCTATGACCTCGCCGCCGGCGATCCGGCGACGCAGGCCGAGATCTTTGCCGATGCGCGCTCGGGTTCGCAGCTGACACCGGGGCCGCAGACCAATCTGCGTTACGCACTCGTGCTCGCGACAGCGGGCCACGGCGAATCCGACCCGGAACAGGCACAGTCGATGCTGCGCGAGATACTGACACAGACCGAACTGATGACACCGGCTGAGATTTCGCTGGCGACGATTCACCTGAAGGCCGTCGAACAGCTGATCGTCTCCAATTCCGAGGCGCGACGCCTGCGCTCGTCAACGTCACGCGCGACGCAGACTCAGGAAGCGGCCACCAACCAGCGCCTCGCGACTGTCGAGGCCGAAAATCGCCGCCTGCGGCGCGATCTCGAGGATGCCGAGGGCAAGCTCGAGGCCATCACCTCGATCGAGCGCTCGATCCGGCAGCAGGAGCCCTAGCCGCCTGCCTTGCCCGCCCAAGCAAATCCCTCTAACCTTCACCCATGGCCACCCCTCACGCCCAAACCAAAGGCAAGATCCTGCTCGTCGATGACGACCCGGGACTGCTGCGTCTCCTGAGTATTCGCCTGCGTGCCGAAGGGTACGACATTGAAGCTGTCGAGAGCGCGCACAAGGCGCTTGCGACACTGAATCGCTTCACGCCGGACCTCGTCATTACCGACCTGCGCATGGACAAGATGGACGGCATCGGGCTCTTGAAAGAACTGCAGACTCGCTCGCCGGGCCTGCGCGTGGTCATCATCACGGCGCACGGCACGATTCCGGACGCGGTTGTTGCGACGCAAAGTGGCGCGTTCGGCTTCCTGACCAAGCCGATCGACAAAGACGAACTGATGATCACGGTCGATAAGGCGCTCAAAGTGTCGGGTTCGGTTGATGTCGAGGAAGGCTGGGCATCGGAAATCATTACGCGCAACCAGGGCGTGAGAGAAGTTTTGCAGCAGGCGAAGATGGTTGCGGCGACCGATGCGCGCGTGTTGATTACGGGCGAAAGCGGCACGGGTAAGGAACTGCTCGCGAAAGCGATCCACAACGCGAGCCCGCGACACTCGCAGCCGTTTACCGCGATCAACTGCAGCGCGATGGCCGAGAACCTGCTCGAATCCGAACTCTTTGGACATGAGAAAGGCGCGTTCACGGGCGCGACACGCACCCATAAAGGACTTTTCCAGTCGGCCGAAGGCGGCACGCTGCTGCTCGATGAAATAGGCGACATGCCGATGCGCTTGCAGGTGAAGCTGCTGCGCGTCTTGCAGGAAAACCAGGTGCGTCCGGTTGGCAGCACAGAGGCGCTTACGGTGGATGTGCGCGTTATCTCCGCAACACACCGCGACCTGCAGGAACTGCTGCGTGAGGGACGTTTTCGAGAGGACCTCTATTATCGATTGAACGTCGTCAACATCAAGTTGCCGACGCTGGATGATCGCCGCGAGGATATTCCGCTGCTGGTCGCGAACTTCCTGCAGATTATCGCCGGGGAAGCAGGCCAGGAACGCAAGGTTTACGCACCCGAAGCCGTCGAGATGCTGGTCACGGCCGAGTGGCCCGGCAATGTTCGGCAGCTTTACAACGTCGTAAGGCAGAACGTCGCGTTGTCACGCTCACCCGTCATCAGCGCCGAACTCGTGCAGCAATCGCTTGGTGAACACGGCGGCAAACTCGCCTCATTCAGTGATGCGCGCGATGAATTCACGCGCAATTACCTGTCACAGATTTTGCAAATCACGATGGGCAATGTGAGCCAGGCTGCGCGACTCGCGAAACGGAATCGCACTGACTTCTACAAGCTGCTCGCGCGCCACGAACTGAACCCGGATCAGTTCAAGACCCGTTGAACGGACTAAATGGGGACATTCCTGATTTTTTACGCTTCGCGCCTATGCAGGATCATACCCACAACAAAATCAGGAATGTCCCCATTTATTTGCCGCCCTGCGCCGCCTTCTTCGAATACCCTTCGGCCGACAAGCCGTACTTATTAAACAAGTCATAAAGGGTCGGTCGCGTAACGCCGAGCAGATCTGCCGTTTTGGAGATATTGCCGTAGCACTTTGTGAGCGCGACGCGAATGGCTTTCGACTCCGCACGGCTCCTGACCTCACGCAGATTCAGCGACTCGTCCTCGCCCTCACCTTTGGCGATGCCCAGGTCGCCCGCTGTCACCATCTTGCCGTCGGCCATGATGACCGCGCCACTAATCTTGTTCTCGAGTTCGCGCACGTTACCGGGCCATGAATAACTCTCGATGGCGTGCACGGCATCGTCGGAAAATCCGTTGATCGCCCGGCCCTGCGCCTTCGAATATTTGTGCAACAAGTTGCGCGCGAGAATCAGGCGGCCTTCCTCGCGCTCCCTATATGGCGGGATATTGATAGTGATTTCACTGACCCGGTAATAAAGATCCTCTCGAAATGCGCCTTCTTTGATGAGTTCTTCGGGATTCTGGTTCGTGGCGCAGATGACACGAACGTCCACCGAGATTTCTTCGCGACCGCCGACACGTTCGATGACGCGTTCCTGCAGAAAGCGCAGCATCTTGGCCTGCAGCGCAAGCGGCATGTCACCAATCTCGTCGAGAAACAGCGTGCCGCCATCAGCAACTTCGATCTTGCCGAGCGTTTGTTTGTGCGCGCCCGTGAACGAGCCTTTCTCATGTCCGAAGAGCTCGGACTCGAGCAGGTTCTCGGGAATCGCCGCGCAGTTGATCGCGATGAAGTCGTTATCGGCACGCGCACTCAAACGATGCAATGCGCGTGCAAGTAATTCTTTACCGGTGCCGCTCTCGCCCAACAACAGCGCGGTGACATTCGTGGGCGCAACTTTTTCGATCATGCGACAAACGGCGAGCATGCCTTCGCTTGCGGCAACGATGCCATCGAGCGGCGACTCGTGCACTTTGCTTTGCAGGCGTCGGTTCTCGTTCTCGAGTTCTGAAATATTGAAGGCGCGATCGACGAGCAGTTTGAGCGTGTCGGTATCGACAGGCTTTTCATAGAAGTCATAAGCGCCCTGCGCGACGGCAGTCAGTGCGTTCTCCTGGTCCCCGTTGCCGGTAACGACGATAACCTTCGTGTGCGGTGCGAGCTTGAGAGTCTCGGCGAGCGTTTGCAGCCCTTCTTCGACACCTTCGGGTCGTGGCGGTAATCCCAGGTCCTGTAAGACCACCATCGGTTCGTGGCGACGCAGCTCGGCGATCGCGGATGCGCGATCCTCAGCCGTGAAGACGTCGTAGCCCTCAAAACACCACCTGAGTTGACTCAGGAGTCCCGGGTCATCCTCGACGATTAACAGTTTGCGGCTTGCTTCGCTCATGAGTCCTTTGTAGGCACCCTCCCGGCGGGCAACAGAGGCGCCATGGTGCCACGAAGGCGCGCCGCTGTGGAGGCCTTGAGTCACAGTGCATTGTGTGACCTGTGCGGGGCTCCAGAGAGGAACCCGCCGGACGGGGCGACATAAGTCATACGATCCGACGATCGCAGCTGTCACTCACCTGCCGGGGCGGCCTCCGACCTACGTACTTGCCGCAGTTGCGAATCATTCGCATTTGCATTAGTGTCCTGAAGCATTGAGATACCAACGTTTAAGGACATAAGGATGTACCACCCAAGACCCGGCTGCGTGGCCCTTTGCGCGGCCATTTTTGTCGTCTCAGTGGCCGCACACGGCCAGGAAACGGCCCGTGATGAGGCATTGGCCCCGATCGATACCGTGACGATTATCGGCCGCTCAAGCGACGTGGCGGACGTGCCCGGTTCGGCCCATGTCGTTGATAGCGCAGCACTCGACATCTTCAATGACACCGATATCCTGCGCGTGCTGCGCACGGTGCCGGGCGTCTACGTTCAGGAAGAAGAAGGCTTTGGCCTGCGCCCGAATATCGGCATTCGCGGCTCGGGCCTCGACCGCAGCGCGCGCATCGCGTTACTTGAAGACGGCATCCTGATCGCACCGGCCCCCTACTCCGCGCCGTCGGCCTACTATTTCCCGACACAGCGCCGCATGAGTTCGCTCGAAGTGCTCAAGGGCCCGGCCTCGGTTGTTGTCGGGCCGCGCACGACCGGCGGCGCGCTGAACATGATCTCCACACCGATACCGGATGCGCTCGGCGCCAACGCCGATCTCCGTGTTGGCGACCACAGCACGATCGACGTGCACGCGAATCTCGGCAACCACGGTGAGCGTTTTTCGTGGCTCGTTGAAACCGTGCAAAGCCAGAGCGACGGCTTCAAGCAAATTGATGGCCCGCTCGACGGCGATACGGGCTACGACATCGAGGACTACGTTGCGAAACTTCAGTTCGACAGCGATCCGGCGGCTGATGTTTATCAGAGCTTGCGATTAAAACTCGGTTACACGGATCAGACTTCCGATGAAACATACCTCGGACTAACCGACGATGACTTTGCATCGGACCCGACGATGCGTTACGCGGCGTCCGAGGGCGACGTATTCAACAGCGAACATGAGCAGTATCAACTCAGCTATGTGATTGATGCCGGCAACAACTGGCGCGGTAAAGTCACGGCGTATCGCAACGACTTCGAACGGAACTGGTACAAGCTCCAGTCGGTGAACGGCGTGAGCATGAGCAATGTGCTCGACGACACTGTGACCTATGCGACAGAGCTCGGCTACCTCAAGGGCGACACGAGCCCCGACGATGCGATTTTCAAACGCGCGAATAATCGCAGCTATTACTCGCAGGGTGTGCAAGCGCAGATCGAATGGGATCTCGGCTTTGGCGATACCGAGGTCGCGCTGACGACCGGCTTTCGAATTCACGAAGACGAGGAAGATCGCTTCCAGCATCAAAACGGTTATCGCATGGAAGACGGCGTGCTCGTCCTGACGACGGCCGGTGCGCCAGGTTCGAACACGAACCGGGTGTCGGATGCCGACGCGCAAGCCTATTTCGTCAATGCCGAGATGCGTAGTGGCAAGTGGATCTTCACACCGGGCCTGCGCTTCGAAGATGTGGAGCTGCGGCGCCTCGATTTTTCGACTGCAGATCCGTCGCGTGATCAGGGACCGACGCGTGTGCGCAAGAACTCGGTCTCGACACTGATCCCGGGCATGGGCGCGCTGTATCGGCTCAACGACGAGTGGCGCTTGCTTGCCGGCATCCACAAGGGTTTTAATCCGCCCGGACCGGGCAGCTCGGCAGACGAGGAATCGAGCCGCAATATCGAAGTCGGCACGCGCTACGACAATGACTCTTTGAGCTTCGAGGCGATCTACTTCGTTAACGACTATGACAACCTCGTCGGCACCGTAACCGAATCCACGGGTGGCGGTGGCGGCATCGACGATATAGGCGAGCAGTTCGACGGTGGCGAAGTCACGGTTGCGGGACTCGAACTGAGTGCGAACTACAACTGGAACATCGGCGGAATCGACGTGCCATTCGGCCTCCAATACACGTGGACGACTGAGGCCGAGTTCGAGAATTCATTCGAGAGCAACTTCGACCCCTGGGGCGACGTCGAAGTGGGCGATGAGCTGCCGTACATCCCGGAGCATCAAGTTCGTGCGACGACGGGCCTTGAGACCGAACAGTGGCGCATCGACCTGGCCGCAAGCTACATCGGCCAGCTGCGCAGCAAAGCCGGTCAGGGATCGTTTGATCCGGCCGAGTCGATCGACTCACACGTGGTTTGGGATCTGATGGCCGCTTGGCAGTTCACGCCGAAGCTCTCAACCTACGTCAAGGTCGATAATTTGTTGGACGAGACCTACATCGCGGCCAGACGGCCGGCGGGTGTAAGGCCAGGCTTGCCGAGAACGGCATACCTGGGCTTAACGTATCGCTTGTAGGGGCACCTACGGAACCACCTTCGTCGCCGGGTTCGAGTACACGCTCTCAACGCCCGACGTGTCGTACGACGTTGCCACGAACTCATAGGTCCCGGGCACCAGATTTCCGATGACGTAGCTCGAGATGCCCGGGCTGGGGACTGTCTCCGAATTCGTATAAACACCCGGCGTCGTGCCCCAATAGAACTTGTAACCCGCGAGATCGACAAGCGGGGTGCCATCCTCGTTCTCGGTCGGTGGGGTCCAGTTCAGCGTGACCGAGCCGAGGCTCACGGCATTGACCGTGATCGAGAACGGCCCCAACGTGTCACTTGCCATGCCATCCAACACCGTGATTATGATGCCGCTGTAGAGGCCAACATCGGCATCGCCCGGTGTACCGGAGATGCGCCCTGTTGAATTATTGAAAGTCGCCCATGACGGCAGGCCCGAGATCGAGAAGCTCAGTGTATCGCCGTCAGGATCGCTCGCGGTCGGCGTGAAGCTGTACGAGCTGTTGGCATTGACTTGGCTCGGCGGCGAGCCGGAAATCGTCGGTGGCGAATTCGCTGCGCCGGCCACCGTGATCGTGAACGCGGGCAGGCTCGCACTCGCCTGGCCATCCGATACGTTGATCATGATATTGCTGTGGTTACCCACGTCGGCGGGGCCTGGCGCACCCGACAGGTTACCGGTCGCAGCGTCGAAGCTTGCCCAGGCCGGACGGTTCGTGACGCTGAATGCCAGCGTATCACCATCGGCATCGCTTGCCGTCGGCGTGAAGTTGTACTGGCTGCCGACCGTGACCTGGCTTGGCGGATTGCCCGAGATCGTCGGCGCCGAATTCGCCGCGTTGACGATGATCGAAAATGCCGCGAGGCTCGCGGATGCGGCGCCATCGGTCACACTGATCACGATGTTATTGTGCGCACCGATGTTGATGGTGCCCGGCGTTCCCGACAAACGACCTGTCGCTGTATCGAAGGTCGCCCATGACGGACGATTGGTGATGCTGAAGGTCAGTGCGTCGCCGTCGGGATCGCTGGCCGTTGGCGTGAAATCGTATTGACTCCCCGACACGACCTGCGCTGGTGGCGTACCCGCGATGATAGGCGCCGCGTTGGTCGTCGTGACATTGATCGCGAACGCCGCGAGGCTCGCGGACGCTGCGCCATCGGTCACACTGATTACGATGTTGTTGTGTGGGCCGACATCGCCAGCACCGGGCGAACCCGACAACCGTCCCGTCGTCGTATCGAAGCTTGCCCACACGGGCTGATTCGCAATGCTGAACGTCAGCGTATCGCCGTCGGGATCGCTCGCGGTTGGCGTGAAATCGTACGACCCGCCAACCGACACTTGCGTGTTCGGCGTACCCGCAATCGACGGCGCCGAGTTGTTGAGATTCACGATGATCGAGAACGCCGGCAACACGGCGGATGCGGCGCCGTCGGTCACGCTGACCACGATGTTGTTGTGTGCGCCGACGTCACCGACGCCGGGCGCGCCCGACAACCGACCGGTTGCCGAATCGAAACTGGCCCAAGCTGGGAGGTTTACCACGTTGAACGACAGTGGGTCGCCGTCGGCATCGCTCGCCGTTGGCGTGAAATCGTACAGGCCACCCGCTGTAACCTGGCTCGGCGGATTCCCGGAGATTGTCGGCACCGAGTTAACCGCATTCACGATGATCGAAAATGCCGGCAGGCTTGCGGATGCTGCGCCGTCGGACACGCTGATCACGATGTTGTTGTGCGGGCCAACGTCACCGGAACCCGGTGATCCCGCCAAACGACCTGTTGCGGTATTGAAGCTCGCCCACCCGGGACGGTTCGTGATGCTGAACGTCAGCGTGTCGCCATCGGGATCGCTCGCTGACGGTGTGAAGTCGTACTGCGCGCCGACAGACAATTGCGACGGCGGCGTTCCTGAGATCATCGGCGCCGTATTGTTCACGTTCACGATGATCGAGAATGCCGGCAGGCTCGCCGCGGCGGCACCGTCAGACACACTGATTACGATGTTGTTGTGCGGGCCGGCATCGCCGGGTCCCGGCGTGCCGGACAGACGGCCCGTCGCAGGATCGAAGCTGGCCCACGCCGGTTGCCCAAAGATGCCAAACGTCAACGCGTCGCCGTCAGGATCGCTGGCACTCGGTGTGAACGAATAGCCCGAGCCGGCGACTATCATCGTCGCAGGCGTGCCGCTGATCGTCGGTGCTTGATTGCCCGGCGGCGGCTCACTGACCCCGATACGCGTCGTATCGTTGATCGTGTCGACGACCGTCTGGTCACCGCCAGCGACCACCATCAGGACATTATCGAGCGTAGCTCGATAGTCCGACGGCAGCAGCGTGCGCACCAACATGAAGTCCATACCGGGCTGCAGACCATCGACGGCCTGCTGCAGTTCGACCAGCTTCGGGCTGCTGCTGACGGCAGTTGCACCCGCCAAGCCGATACGCACGAGCGACAGCATCTCGGCTGTGCCGGTAATCTCGCTGATCGACGTCTGCGGCACACTGCCATTGACCTGCTCGACCGCGGCCTGCATTGCATTCGTCGCATCGACGCCGTTGACATGCAGCTCATTGGCCATAGACTCGAGTAGCGCCTGCGCTGAGGCCACCGTTGCAATGGCCGCACTGTGTGCGTTGAGTCGTGATCCACCGCGCCCGTCAACTATGTCGTCAATCAGGTCCGATGCCAGTTCCTGAATCACCTGATCGGCAGATGAGGTCCGGCCAAATGTCTGGTGCAAGTTGCGGGTACGCCGCGCAATTTCGCTCAGGACCTCGGACGCTTTCACGATCTCGGCAATATTTGTGTTGTCTATAGGTGCCGCGAGCGGTCCCGTCGCAACGAGACTCGTCAGTCCGCTGTTGAACCAATCAACGATAATGCGCTCGGCAGCTTCAAGATTTGCTTTCGTTAGTCCGCCCGGCAAGTCGCGAGCAATCTCCGCCGCGAATGTCGAAAACGGATTGACATTGGCTATGGATTGCGTGTCGGGCTCGAGGACAGCACCGATCAGATCGAAGTCAGGCGTCAGATTGGTGACAAGATCGGTACCGCCGAAAGACGTAATGATCAGCGGATAATTCTCGGCCTCGGTACGAACGGTGACAGTGTACTCGGCACTCGCATCACTTTCGAAGTTCATCAGAACCTGGCCACTGTTCTTGAAGACGTGCATCGTGGCACCAGCGACAGGACCGTCGCCCACGCTACCCGAAAGTTCGTTCGCAATAGCAACGCTGTCGCCTTTCTCTGATTTTTCGTCCGACAAGCAGCCGCTCAAGACCAGCGATAACATCACCAACGGCGCGGCGTTGTTGAAGGCCTTCGAACCGAATGCTCCCTGCATGGGTTGTGCTCCTGCCTGTATCGAGGCGGGCAACCCATTCAAGGTTGAAGATTAGTGACGCAAAACACACGGCACGAGCGAACCGGGAGACAGTTTTTGTTTCTAAACTGGCAACTCCGCTGTCGTAGGCTTGCGCCGTTAGACCGGTGGCTTTGCGTCCCAATCTTTCGATTGGTTTGCCCTTTTCAGTAACTGAGAGCGACCGTAACACTATTAAAGAGAAAAAAAACCTGTCTCAAATTAGCGACTTGGGTGTTATGTCGAGTTGTCGGAGCGCTGCCCGGAGCGCGGCTGTAAAGCCCGCCCGGGCGACTGCTTTACGGCACAACCTTGGTCGCCGTATTCGAATACGCGCTCGGAACACCGGCCGAATTGAAAGACCTCGTGACAAACTCATACGTCCCTGGCACAAGGTTGTCGACCACGTAACTCGCAATGCCTGCATTGTCGACCCGGACCGAGTTCGGGTAATTACCCGGTGTCGTACCCCAGTGAATCCAGTAGCCCGCAAGATCGGTGAGCGGCGTGCCATCCTCATTCTCGGTTGGCGGCGTCCAGGATAAGGTCGTCGAGAATGTGCCAACCTGATCGACACTGATCGAAAACCGCGGCATTGATGCGGTTGCCTGGCCGTCATTGACCGAAATCAAGATGTCGCTATAAAGGCCAATGTCGCCCATCGTCGGCTGGCCTGACACGTTACCTGTGTCGGTCTCGAAAGTCGCCCACGACGGAGGATTTTCAATTTCAAAAGTCAACGCGTCCCCATCGGGGTCCCACGTGCTTGGCGAGAATGAATAGACGTCGCCGGCCCTGATCTCCGGGGCTGGATTGCCGCCAATCTGCGGCGGCCCATTTTGAGCTGGTGGACCAGGATCGCCCGCAACTTCTTCAGCGGGCTCATCGGCAAGACAGCCGTTTAATATGAACGCTGCGAGTATTAGTCTCAGCGCGCTGTAAATTGTCCGAGGAAAATCCTTTGTCTGCATGGGTTGCGCTCCAGCCTGTTTTCAGACGGGCAACCCATTCGAGATCTGGATTTGGAAAGCCAAAGCACACGGCACGAGCGTGCCGAAGCAGCTTTTAAACTGGCAACTCCGCTGTCGTAGGCTTGCGCCATTAGACCGGTGGCTTTGCGTCCCAATCTTTCGATTGGTTTGCCCTTTTCAGTAACTGAGAGCAACCGTAACACTATTAAAGAGAAAAAAAACCTGTCTCAAATTAGCGACCCTTGGGTTATGTGAAATATGAGGCAGGAAGCGGTTCTGGAGCATGAATAGTGAATTATGAGGACAACATTTTGTTAACGAACTCCCCGATCGCAAGCGCCGCTGTCAGCCCTGGGGAATCGATGCCGAACAAGTTAACGAGTCCGGGCACACCATGATCGGCTTCGCTATGAATGACGAAGTCAGCCGGCGGCTCGCCGGGCCCGGATAACTTCGGACGAATCCCCGTGTAGGCAGGCGTGAGTTTATCTTGATCGAGTCCGGGAAAGTAACTCCTGATGGCCGTGATAAATTCGGGCTTGCGATTCTCGTCGAAATCGTAATCGATCGAATCGATCCAGGTGACGTCTGGCCCAAATCTCGTTGCACCGCCGAGATCGTTGGTTGCATGAATGCCTAGTCCACCGCCGGACGGCAAAGGGTAAATCAAATGCTTGAACGGCGACTTGCCCGAGTAGGCGAAGTAATGTCCTTTCGCGAGATGCAATGCAGGAACTCGCTCACGCGGCCGACCGTCGCCGGACACAAGCTTCTGCGCCCGGAGCCCTGCAGAATTAACCAACGTCCTGCAGAAAAACCATTCATTGCCATTCATGAAACGCAGGGCCTGTTTCTCTGCACTCAAGTTTGTCACTTCACTGTTCAGTAAGACAGTGCCATTATGCGCCTCTATTTCTGCCTGCAACGCCGTCATGAGTTCGTGTGAATCAACAATACCTGTCGAGGGCGACAAGAGTGCGCCCGCGCATAAAACGTTGGGTTCCAACTCACGAACCTCGTCGGCGCTTAGCACGACAAGATCAGTAACTCCGTTTCTCGCGGCCTGTTCGCCGATTACTGTTAATCGGTCGAGGTCATCAATGCTTGACGCCACGACTAGCTTGCCCAAACGACTGCAGCCAACACCATGCTCGTCGCAATAGTCGTAGAGCATCTTCTTGCCCGTCACACAAAGGCGCGCTTTGAGAAAATCCTCAGGATAGTAGAGGCCGGCATGAATAACTTCGGAGTTGCGACTGCTTGCATGCATTCCGATGTGCGATTCAGATTCAAGTACTACAACTTCACGTCCGGCCAGCGCAAGTGCTCGCCCGACCGCAAGGCCAACAACGCCGGCGCCAACAACCACGCAGTCGAGTCGATCCGTCACGACCGCTCCCTGTCAATCGGAGCGCGGCACGGGCCGGACCGGGCGCTGACATCACAGATTTGCGCAATATCAGGCGCAAATTTGTATCTACAGAGACTCCCCAAACGCCTAATATTTGTCGTTTTCTTGCCCATGTGCGCCGCGTCCGAGAAGGTCGTTTGCGATCGTACCATCGTTATCGGCAAGTTTGTCGCCCACCAGCGACACTTTGCAATTCTCAGTTCAACAAGAACTTATCAATGCAAGTTAATCAGCGTATGAAGGACTTGTTTGCGTTTGGCGACAGCATTGGAAGCGGTCCGGCACCTGTTGTTTTCGGTACATAGACCAGACCCGGCAATTCGAAAAATATCGACGCATTGCACATATTTTGAAATGCACGGCAATTAGTGTTTGACTGCATCCTGCGTGATTGGAATCTCCTCAGATTCTACACGCTACTGACAAAGGCATACCCATCGGAAGGTGGGGACGCAAAGTCACCGGCCCATCAATCGTTCATGGGTGGCGGGGCTGCCAGGATCCAGGAAATGTTCCACGCTATTCTCGCGCCCTGTCAGGTCGATATCTTGATTGACCGGCCCGATCGACTTTGCGTTCAGCCGTTGATGATTATTGAGCGAATTGCGGACGGTTGGACCGCAGGGAATTGAGACATGCCTACGGGCGGGAAGAAAAAAATTCAGACGATACTGTCGCTACTGACAGTATTAACGATTAGTGGCTGCCTGGAGTCTGCCAGCCAAGACGATACGGCGGCAACCGCAACAGCTAAGACCGGTAACACGAACAACGCGCCGACGATTTCTGGATCACCAGATCCAGCGATATTGGCGGGCGACGTATACTCGTTCGCGCCTTCGGCTAGCGATGCTGACAACGACACGCTTACGTTTTCGATTGCCAACCTCCCGCGCTGGGCGACATTCGACTCCGCAACAGGGCGACTGTCGGGGCAAGCACTTCTCGGCGATATTGGAGTTTACGACAATATCCGAATATCGGTATCGGACAGCGATTCAACAGCGTCATTGCCGGAATTTTCGATCACTGTCACCCAGAGCGCCCTGGGCACGATGACGCTCTCCTGGACGCCGCCAACTGAAAATACCGATGGCACCGCGTTGACGGACCTCGCTGGTTACAAACTGTACTTCGGCGTTTCCCAAAATAGTTACACGAACCAGGTTCGTATTGACAACCCGTCGATCAGCACGTTCGTCGTCGAAAACTTGC
>Ga0224508_10000314_pt1 | contig 48934 bp, 48 predicted proteins | sample SF_Jan12_sed_USG_4_FD_170157 | JGI IMG/M metagenome (GOLD analysis project Ga0224508, IMG submission 170157) | Sediment microbial communities from San Francisco Bay, California, United States - SF_Jan12_sed_USGS_21 | ecosystem: Environmental > Aquatic > Marine > Sediment | place: USA... | reverse complement strand
GCTGCAGGTAGAGAAACGAGGCATCGCTTTCATCCGCCTCGGCAACCAGGTAGTCGCTCAGACCGAGCCGGGCATGGCTGCCAGAACTGATCAGTTTGCCACCTATCACGTAGGTCGGATCGATATCACCGCTGGCGAGCACGCTTGCTACCAGGCTGGTGGTGGTGGTTTTTCCATGGGTGCCTGCCACCGCGATACCGCGCCGGAAGCGCATCAACTCGGCCAGCATTTCGGCACGCCTAACCACCGGGATACGCATTTCGCGTGCGGCCTCGATTTCCGGATTGTCTTCATCAATCGCGCTAGAAACCACCACGACATGGGCTTCAGCAACGTTTTCGCTTTTATGCCCGATAGTGATATCGATACCGAGGTCACGCAAATGCCTGACCATCGCGTTGTCGACGATATCCGAGCCACTGATGTGATAATTCAGGTTATGAAATACCTCGGCAATGCCGCTCATTCCAGCACCACCGATACCAATGAAATGAATGTTGCGAATACGCCGCATGAAGTGCTTTGAACTCACTGTCACGATATCGCTCCCGCCAGTATCCCCGCGGCCAGGCGATCGGCAGCGTCGGCTTTGAACTGGGCACGGGCATTGATCGCCATCTCCACCAGTGCGAGTCGATTCTGCTGAAAGAACTGCAACTTAAGCGCCAGGTTTTCTGCTCCTAAATCCGCTTCCACGAGAATTTGCGCGGCTCCGTTTTGTTCCAGGAAAAGCGCGTTGTGGTACTGGTGGTTATCGACCGCATAAGGGAACGGTATCAACAGGGATGCCAGACCGACCGCGGTTAATTCCGCTATGGTGAGGGCTCCGGCCCGACACACCACCAGGTCTGCCCAACTGTAGGCCTGCTGCATATCTTCGATAAAACTGATTACTTCAGCATCGACACCGGCATCGGCATAGTTTTGCTGGCAGCGTTGTAAATGCTTGTCACCAGATTGATGTTTGACCTGCGGACGCTGGTCACGATCGAGACAGGCAATCGCCTGTGGCAAAATGCGGTTCAATGCGACTGCGCCCAGGCTACCGCCGATGACCAGCAACTGCATTGGCATGTCGATTCTCGACTGCAAACGTGCGCCCGGTTCCTCCAGCTCGGCAAGGCCGGCGCGCACCGGGTTACCGATACACTCGCAGCGCGGAACCGAGCCGGCAACATTCGGAAAAGCGGCGTAGTTACGAGTTGCAAAACGGCTCAGAATCCGATTGGTTAATCCGGCAATTGAATTCTGTTCATGCAGGAACAGCGGAATATCAAGAAACCATGCCATCAAACCACCCGGCCCGGAAACGAATCCACCCATACCCAACACTGCCTTTGGTCGAATACGGCGCAATAAGCGCAACGCCTGCCAACAGGCACGCAACAATCGAAAAGGTGCCATAATGAGCGTCATCACTCCCTTGCCACGCAATCCCTGCACGTTCAGCCACTCAATCGCGAAATCTGCGGCTGGCACGACCCGCGCCTCGATGCCGGAGCGGGTACCCAGCCAGATAATACTTTCTCCGCGTTGGCGCAGATTTTCAGCGACCGCGAGCGCCGGGAAAACATGACCCCCGGTACCACCCGCCATGACCAGGATCGGTTTTTGCAAACCCTGGTTCATGGGCGGTCCATTGCTCGCCGGCGCAGCTTCTTGCCACTGTCACCAACCCGGCATTCATAGTAGACACGTAACACCAGTCCGACCGCAAACGACATGCTCAGAATGGAGTTACCACCGTAACTGATAAAAGGTAAGGTTAATCCCTTGGTCGGCAAGGCTCCCATATTGACACCGATATTTATCGCCGCCTGCAGCGTGATCCACAGCCCGACCCCGTAGGCCAGGTAGGCGCCAAATGCCTTATCTTTATGCAACGCCATTTTAGCAATCGAAAAACAACGCAGGGCGAGCAGGGCAAACAAGCTGATCAAAAAGACCTGCCCGACAACGCCGAATTCTTCGGCAAAAATTGCAAACATAAAATCGGTATGCGCCTCGGGCAGGTAAAACAGCTTCTGGATACTGCCGCCGAGACCCGTTCCGAACCAGCCCCCGCTGCCGATGGCGATTAGAGATTGCGTCAATTGAAAACCGCTGTTGAAGGGGTCGGCCCAGGGATCGGTAAACGATGTGATGCGTGCGAGCCGATAGGGCGAGGAAACCGCCAGCAGACCCATGATACAAAGCGTACCAATGACGAACAGGATGAATTGAAAAAATCGCACTCCCCCGAGAAACATCAATCCGAGTCCGGTCATCAGCAGCACCGCGGCTGCGCCAAAATCGGGCTCCAATACCAGTAAGCCACTGGCCACCGCGAGAATCAGCATCGGCTTGATAAATCCCATGGTATTGGTCTGCACTTCTTCGCTGCGCCGAACCAGGTAACCGCTGAGGTAAATAATGAGAAACAGCTTGGCGACTTCCGAGACCTGGAAGGTAAACACACCAAAATTGAGCCAGCGTGTACTGCCATTAACGGTATGGCCGACTCCGGGAATCAATACGCAGGCAAGAAGGACGATCGAGCCCAGCATCAGAATCATGCCATTTTTCTTCCATACTTCTAGCGGGATTTTGCAGGCAAACCACATCAGGGCGATGCTCAACAAGATTCGCAAGAACTGGCGCTTGGCAAAATAGAATGGATCGTGGTTTTGCTGATCGGCAATACCTATCGATGCCGAAGCCACCATCACCAGGCCGATACTGATCAGCGTCACGTAGAGCAATATCGTGACACGATCATATTCCGGTGCCAGATCAAACCCGGGTTTTACAACTGCGTTGTTGCTTCTGATTGCCTGACTAGACATCGCTCAACTCCTTTACACGTTGCATGAAATCGTCGCCGCGAGCTTCAAATTTCGGGTACATGTCAAAGCTTGCACAGGCCGGTGCCAACAGCACACAATCGCCGCTACTGGCAACCTCGTGAGCACGCTGCACGGCTTCCTGCATGTTGCGAACCCGCTCGATTCGGGTCGCGTCCTGCCAGGCGAGTTGCAGTCGGGACGCATCCTCGCCAAGCAATAATGCCAATTTGACTTTTTGTTTTATCGTCTCCGACATGAGCCCCATATCGGCACCCTTCGACTGGCCACCGGCGATCAATATAACCGGGCGTTCGCGTCCCTCGATCGAGGCCTGGGCAGCGCCAATATTGGTTGCCTTGGAATCATTGATCCACTCAACGCCATCGATTTCAGCGACCCACTGACCGCGATGGGGAATGCCGGCAAACTCTTCCATTGCGGAAACTATGGCCTTCCTGGATATGCCAACGCTGTGCGCGATCGCCATCGCTGCCAGGCAGTTAGCCCAGTTATGGCGCCCGCTCAGCTTGATATCGTTAACCTCTATCCAGCACTCGTCACCATGTGCCAGCCAGTGTCCATTTTTCTCGAGCAACCTGAATTCGGCATCCGAGTCAGGGTTCAGGCTAAAACTGATATCCCCGGCGTTGTGGCGGGTTACTTCATCGTCAAAATTGCTGACACAGACACTGGCGTTATCATAAATTCTTAACTTGGTCTGGATATACTCGGCGTATCCCGCGTAACGATCGAGATGGTCTTCACAGAGATTAAGCAGGGCGGCAACCCGGGGTTGCAGCGAAGTTGTCGTTTCGAGTTGATAGCTCGACAGCTCCAGCACGTAGAAATCAGGCTTCTGTTCAAGCAAATCCAGCGCAGCGGTACCGATGTTGCCACCGACCGCAACCGTCTTATCGTCGCGCCTGATCATTTCGCCGACCAGGGTCGTAACCGTGCTCTTGCCATTGGATCCGGTGATCGCGATAACAGGCTTATCTGCTAAACCCGCGAACAATTCAATATCGCCGATCACGACCTTGCCGAGATCAAGGGCCTGCTGGATTGCGACCTGCCGAATCGATATCCCGGGACTGACTACCAACGCATCGGCCCATCCGATTAAATCGACATCGAGCGGCTGGGCTCTAAATTCAATTTCGCCGAACTCGGCACTGAGTTTACCCAGAAAAGGCGGCAGTTCACGCGTATCCTGCATCCTGCATCGATACCCATGCGCAAGCAAATAGCGCGCAACCGAGTACCCGGTTACGCCGAGTCCGACTACCAGGTAGTTGATATCTTGCAACGCTGTTTTTTGTTGGTTCACGTTTAACATTACCGGATCTTTAAACTCGCCAGGCCAATCAGCACCAACACCACGGTAATAATCCAGAAACGCACGATAATGCGTGGCTCGGGCCAACCCTTGAGTTCGTAATGATGGTGCAATGGCGCCATACGAAATATTCGACGCCCGGTTAATTTGAATGATGCGACTTGCAGCATCACTGAAACCGTCTCCACGACGAAAATGCCGCCCATGATAAAAAGTACGAGTTCCTGGCGCACGATTACCGCCAGTGTGCCCAGCGCGGCCCCTAGCGCGAGCGCGCCGACATCGCCCATGAAGACCTGGGCCGGGTAAGTATTAAACCAGAGGAATCCCAGCCCGGCCCCGACCAGTGCGCCACAAAAAACGACCATTTCCCCAACCCCCGGTACATAGGGAATGCCAAGGTAATTGGAAAAGTTAAAGTTCCCCGTGAGGTAGGCAAAAACACCGAGGGCGCCTCCAACCAGCACGGTTGGCAGTATCGCAAGACCATCGAGTCCATCAGTCAGGTTGACCGCGTTACTGCTGCCAACGATCACAAAATACGCCAGCACCACGTATAACCAGCCCAGATCAATCAGAATATTCTTGATAAAGGGGACGATTAATTGCGTCTCGATGGGAAACTGCGCGGTATGAAACAGCGCTAACGCGGCGCTCAGTCCGATTACCGATTGCCACAGAATTTTGACTCTTGCCGACAAACCCCTGGAGTTGCCATACGCGATCTTTTTGTAATCATCGATCCAGCCGATTGCACCAAAACCAATCGTGACAAACAGGATTATCCATACGAAACGCGAAGACAAATCACTCCACAACACGGTGCTGGTTACTATCGCAACCAGGATTAGCGCACCGCCCATGGTAGGCGTACCCGCCTTGGACAGGTGGCTCTCGGGGCCATCGTCACGCACACTCTGTCCTATCCTGGAGTTGCTCAGGTAACTGATCATTGCCGGCCCGACAATCAGGGAAATCACCAGCGCGGTGAGCACACCCAGAATGGTGCGCATCGTCAGGTACTGGAATACATTGAATCCGCTGTGAAACTGCGTGAGGTAGTCCGACAGGCTATACAGCATTGACGTCGCCCCTGTTCATGGACTGACCCAGCATGGCTATCAGTCGCTCCATTCCGGCCGCGCGCGAACCCTTGACCAGCAGGTTCACGCCCTGATGTATTTGCGACAGGATGGTTTCCGCCATTTCATCAATGCACTCGCTGCAATAACCACCGTCGCCAAATTCTTCACTGGCGATGCAGCTCATTTCGCCGACGCCAAAAAGTTTTTCTACACCATTGCTGCGAGCGGTCTGTGCGGCCTCACGATGCAATGCCTCCGCTTCCGCGCCCAGTTCCCCCATGTCGCCAAGCGCCAACCAGGCTGATCCCTGTAATGAACACAGCACCTTGATGCCTGCTTCCAGCGAATCGGGATTCGCATTGTAGCTATCGTCTATCAGCCGACTACCGCAGGGACCGGGTAACATTTGCAACCGGCCTTTCACCCCGGAAAATCCAGCCAGGCTATCTACCGACGTAGCAAAATCCCTGCCACAGAGAATCGCCAGCGATACCGCCGCTAGCGCGTTGCGGACATTATGCTCACCGATGACCGCAAGCTCGCACCCACGGGTTTCATGCTGATAAGAAAATATAATTTTCAGTGCTTCTGCTTCAACCGACCAGGTGGCGCTGACATCGGCTTCATTTTGCACGCCGCAACTAAGTCGCGTCTGCGCAGCACAAATGTCTTGCCAGTACTGGCTGGCCACTTCATCGGCATTAAACAACGCCTTCTGCTGATCGGAGCAATAAGCGTAGAGTTCTCCCTTGGCCTCGACTACGCCCTGTACATCGCCAAACCCTGACAGGTGTGCAGCGGCTACATTATTCACATAGACGATATCGGGTTCGGCAATTTCGGCAAGATTTGCAATTTCGCCGCGATGGTTAGCACCCATCTCGATAATGGCAAAATCGTGATCCTGTTCGAGTTCGAATAACGTCAGTGGGACACCGATGTCATTATTGAAATTTCCGCGAGTGGCAAGTGTCGAGGCCTGTCTCGATAAAATCTGGTACAGCATTTCCTTGACGGTGGTTTTACCGTTGCTGCCGGTAAGCGCAACCATGCAGGGATTGCATTGCCGACGCCAGTAATTTGCTAACCGCGCCATCGCCTGCTTGCAATCGGTTACTTCGATCTGTGCAATATCACACTGCTGTCGTTGTTCGACCAATGCTACAACTGCACCACTCTGGTAGGCCTGGTCAACAAAGCTATGGCCATCGAAATTAATACCCTTAATGGCAACAAACAGTTTCCCGTCACAGGATTTGCGACTGTCGATGGTAACTCCGGAAAACATAATATCCGGCAGTCCCTCAACAGCGACGCCAAGGGTTTCAGCCAGGTTTGCCAACGACATGCTAATCATGGCTAACCTGCAGAATTCGGCTGACCACATGACGATCACTAAACGGGCGGCGCTCGTTACCGACTATTTGCTCCTGTTCGTGTCCTTTACCCGCAATTACGACGAGATCTTCGGCAGCCGCCTGCGACAGGGCATATTCGATAGCCGCCTGGCGATTATGCACAACGCAGGCCTGCCCGGGCCGTTTCATACCGGCCAGAATTTCACTGACGATTTTTTCAGGTGATTCGTTACGCGGGTTATCATCGGTAACAATCACACGGTCGGCGAGTTCTTCCACGGCACGCCCCATGCCGCTACGCTTGCCCTGGTCACGATCGCCACCGCATCCAAAAACACACCAGAGTAATCCGCCGGTATGTTCTCGACAGGCGCCGAGGCAGGCGCGCAAGGCTTGCTCGGTATGGGCAAAATCGATCACCGCTGCAGCGCCAGCAGGCTTGCCAACGAATTTCTCCATGCGACCGGGAATCGGCTTTAAGTCTTTAACCGCGAGTTCGAGTTGATTGTAATCGAGACCCAGTGCCACCAGCGTGGCTATACAGGCAAGCGTATTTTCGACATTGAAACGACCCAGTAAAGCAGTGACTGCTGTCACTTCTCCCAACGGGGTCGAAGCGCGGATATTCTGTCCGTTTGCACTCAATTCGCTGGCAATTAACCTTATCTCGGCTTCGCACTCGCCCTCGGATTCGACCGAGTACCGTAGCAATGATTTTTGCTCAACCGACTCGCTTATCTGCTGTCCGAAACTATCGTCAACATTGACCACGCGCCCGGAGAGCTGGAAGTCATGAAACAGTCGCGCCTTGGCAGCCGCGTACCTGCCCGGGTCACCGTGATAATCGAGATGATCTCTTCCCAGGTTGGTCAGCACGGCTATATCAAAATCGCATCCGTTGACGCGGTACTGCTCCAGTGCGTGCGACGATACTTCCATGACCACGTACTCGCAGCGTTGTAACTGGAACTGGTGCAGGCGTGACTGCAGGCTTACTGCGTCTGGCGTGGTCAATGAGTCTGGCGTCAGGCTATTTCCTATGCCGTAACCGAGAGTACCAATACTGGCGCATGACTTACCGATTCGGGTCAAGGCCTGGGTAACGAGATGGGTGACACTTGACTTTCCATCGGTGCCGGTAATTCCAATGATAGTCATTGCCTGTCCCGGGTCACCGAAGAAACGACTAACGATATGGCCGTTGGCACGTTCCAGCTGATCAACACCAATCCAGTGGGTTTCGACCTGCTTGCTCAATAGTGGAACTCGTTGCTGGCTGTAATCGTCTGATGCGTCATAAATCACCGCCACTGCACCCGCCTTAACCGCATCTATGGCGTAATCTATTCCATTGGACTTGATGCCCGGCAAGGCAATGAATGCTGAATTCACAGTTACATTGGCGCTGTTGCTGACGATATCGCTAATCTGGATCGACGGCACAGTATCCTGAAGTGCAAAACCTGATAACAGTTCCGACAATGCCATTCCCGCAATATTGGTATTTGCCATCATGCCCCCTGTCCCTTGCTGCGTGCCAGCGTCGGCAAATCGTCGGGTGGAATATCGAGAATACGCAGGGCATTTGACATCACTTCCTGGAATACAGGAGCTGCAACCAGGCCACCGTAATATCCGTTTTGCGTAGGCTCGTCGATCATGATCGCCATCACCAGGCGCGGATTGCTGGCTGGCGCGATACCCGCAAACACGGCAACATAATCGTCTTCCTGGTAGCCACCGGCTATGCTTTTCTTGGCGGTCCCGGTCTTGCCTGCAATCTGGTAACCGTCGACCGCGGCCGCCTGCGCAGTGCCTTTGGGTCCAACCACCTCGGTCAGCATCTTCATCATTAGCTGCGCGGTCGAGGCTTTCATGACATGTCGAGAGATCTCATTCATCGGCCTGCGAACCGGTTCTTTTCGAATCAGGCTGAGATCGACCAATCGTCCCCGGTTCGCAATCACCGCATAGGCGCGCGCGAGCTGGGTGATCGATAACGACATTCCGTATCCGAATCCCATGGTAGCGTGATCCAGCGACTGCCACTGGCTGTGGTGACGGAAATATCCGGACGATTCTCCCGGAAAAGATACACCGGATAACTCGCCAAATCCGTAGGCTTTAAAACTCTCCCATAGCTGCTTTTTTTCCAACGACATGGCAATACGCGATGCACCTACGTTACTCGATTTGCTCAGGACTTCGGAGAGGTCGAGTACGCCGTAATTGCGAATATCTTTAACCGGATGTCCGCTGACCATCATGTAGCCTGGTGAGGTATCAATATTGCTGCCTCGATGGTAATGGCCGCGATCAATCGCAGCCGCCAGGGTAAAGGGTTTAATCGCCGAACCTGGTTCAAACACATCGGTGAGAGCCCGGTTACGCAGTTTCAGGGTTGCCGTCGTCCTGCGTCGATTCGGGTTATAGGACGGCTGGTTTACGATCGCCAGAATTTCGCCGTTGCGAGCGTCCAGCAATACTGCTGAACCTGCCTTGGCGGCGTGAAATTTAATCGCCCTTGCGAGGCTACGATAAGCGATGTACTGCAAGCGCATATCGATACTGGTATAGATATCGTTGCCCGATTCGGCCGGCTTGACCTGCGCCAGTTCCTCGACAACTTCGCCACGACGGTTGCGGATAACGCGACGCACACCCGGCTCGGCACGCAACCAGTCCTGGTAGGCCAGTTCAAGCCCTTCCTGGCCCCGGTCGTCAATATCGGTAAATCCCACGAGGTGCGATACCACCTCTCCGGCAGGATAGTAGCGATGATACTCGCGCTGCAGGTACACGCCTTCTATTCCCGCTGCGAGAGCGCGTGCAAAATCTGGCTCAAGCTGACGCTTCAGGTAAACAAACTCACGATCCGCGCGTTGCTTTAGCATGGATACCGTATCGCGGTAATCGAGTTTCAGCTTACCCGTTACCTTTTTCAGGGCTGCGAGGTTTCCGAGAATTTCATCCGGATTGACCCAAACCGAATCGACCGGCGTACTAATTGCCAAAGGTGTACCAAAACGATCCAGGATAGCGCCTCGATAGGCCGGGGTTTCGATGGTACGGATTTGTCGCTGCACTCCCTGGTCGGTCAAAAAGTCCTGCTCAACGACCTGTAGATACAAAGCCCGTGTAATCAAACCGACGAGCAATGAAATCAATACCAGCAATACAAAGCTATGACGCATACCCAGGAAAACCGCCCCGCCGTCACCCTTGTTAACGCGGTCGCTAGGTTTCATTGCAAACGCACCAGTTCGACATTTTCGGGTAAGCGCATTTTCAAGTCTTTGCGCGCCCTGGATTCAACATTGCTATGCGTCGCCAGGGTCGTGTTTTGCAACTGCAAACGCCCCCACTCGATAACTTGTTGATCCTGTTGTTTCTGGATGTTACGTAAATCGGCGAATAAAACGCGGCTTTGATGCTTCACGTATACCACGGTCAGTGCACTGCCGAGAACCAGTGTTAGCAGCAGCGAAAACCAGGCTCTGTTCATCAGGCCGCTCGCTCTGCGATGCGCAATACCGCACTACGGGCACGTGGATTTAAGGCCAGCTCCCCGGCTCCTGCCTTGATGCCTTTGGTCTTCAACTTGAGACGGATGTTGGATGGAATTTCGCTATCGCGCAGTGGCAGGCCACGGGGGATTTTGCTGCGAGTACTCTGGGATTTAAAAAATCGTTTTACCAGACGATCTTCGAGTGAGTGGAAACTGATAATCAACAGGCGCCCACCGATTTTCAATACATCCAGCACCGATTCAAGCAGGCGCTGGATCTGTTCGAGCTCCTGGTTGATATGAATCCTGACAGCCTGGAAGCTGCGGGTTGCCGGATGCCGATTATTTTTGGGGCGCGGCACTATATCGCTGATTATCGCGGCCAGGGTTGCGGTATCCTCGATTTTGCGGGACTGGCGCACTTCGACAATCTTTTTTGCAATCCTGCGTGAATGACGTTCCTCCCCGTATTCCCACAGCACCCTCGCGATCTCCGCTTCATCAGCATGCGCGAGCCAATCTGCCGCCGACTCGCCCTGGCCGGGATTCATACGCATATCGAGAGGTCCATTATGCTGAAAACTGAAACCGCGCCCGGCATCGTCGAGTTGAGGTGAGGAAACACCAAGGTCGAGCAGGATCCCGTCGATTTGCTCCAGCAGATCGAGTTCATCAATCCGGCTACGCATGTTGGCGTAGTCATCGTGGATTATGGTAACCCGGCAGTCGGAGCCAATTGTCTCATGGGCATCTGCAATCGCCTGCGGGTCCCGATCCATAACTATCAGGCGGCCGTGCTCGCCAAGTTCAGCCAGGATCGAATGCGCATGCCCGCCTCGACCATAGGTACCGTCGACATAACGACCATCCGGCTTGATTTCGATTGCTGCCATGACCTCGGCGTGCAGCACCGGTGCATGGTGCTGATTCACAACGTCAATTCCGCGAGCGCCGCTGGCATTTCATCGCCGGTACCATCGCCCAACCAGGACTCCATACGCTCGGCCCAGAGTGCTTCATCCCAAAGCTCGAACTTCTTGCCCTGCCCGATGAGCACCACCTTTTTGCCGAGCTGGGCGTATTCTCGCAACGGGTTGGACAGCAGCATTCGACCACTGGTATCAACCTCGACCTCGGTAGCATGACCGATCAACAAACGCTGAATACGGCGGGTGGTGGGATTGAAGCTTGGCAGGGCTTCGATTTTTTCTTCGATCAATTCCCATTCGGGAAGCGGGTAAATCAACAGGCAGGGTTGATCGGTATCAATAGTAACGATCAGCTGGCTTTGACAGATTTCGAGCAGCCGTTCGCGATAACGCGCGGGTAGAACAATTCTGCCCTTCGCATCCAAAGATAAATTGGAAACCCCTCGAAATTTATGCACGCTTAACCCGTTGTTATGACACTTTGTGCCACTTTTTCCCACTTAGGGACACAATATGGCTTATTTTGACCACAAGTCAAGTAAATTTGGGCTTCAAATACTGGTTTTTTCTCAATGACGTCAATAACTTAGCCTATTAACTTAAAGCTCAGGAAATAATAAGCAGCCAAAACCGATACTTAGATCTAATAGTTAAAGTGAAATATTAAGTTAGGGCGGATTTTGTGTAGTTTTGCACAATTTTCAGGGTTTCAAAACAAAGGGGCGCAATGGGATGCGCCCCTCAAAGTTGATAGTCAGCCTGTAAGCCGGGTTCTGTCGAGGATAATCATTCATCTGGACTGAAAGTCGCCTCTCAGCCTCAAGCAACCAACCCGAAAACGACGCGGGCCGCGCCATTGTTTTCCTATTTGGTCTTGCTCCGAGTGGGGTTTACCTTGCCACTTCTGTTACCAGAAGTGCGGTGCGCTCTTACCGCACCCTTTCACCCTTACCAGCCGTAGCTGGCGGTTTGCTTTCTGTTGCACTGGCCGTGAGCTTACGCCCCCCAGACGTTATCTGGCACTCTGCCCTGTGGAGCCCGGACTTTCCTCCAGTTCCCAATCTTAAAGACAGGAACCAGCGATTATCCAGCTGACTTGGCGACAATTTTACCATGCTAACAACAGGACGCCACCCGCATGACATTAAAAAAAACAAGTATTGCGTTGTTGCGACAGGTCGGACCACCGCGTAAACCCGCTACCGGGATGAACAAAATCCGATTAGGGATACATTGTCAGGGGTTCTATTCCAGGCGATAGTGCACCGAAGTTCACTTGCTCCACTGGTCGCGGTGCATACTGAGCTGTTTTAGTAAGGTAAACTTTTCCTCCTTGGCTAAAAATGGCCGGATCGCATTTAACAACTCTTGCCGTTCACTGGATTGAAACCAGCGGTTCCAGGCCGCTTCGTCAGTCCATCGCGTTATCACCACGTATCGATTGGGACGATGTATTTCAACCGATGACTCTCCCGATACATATCCCTCGGCATTGGCCATTACACCCAGCAGGTTTGCAATCGCAGCTTCGTAAAATTCTTCGAGACCTTCCGCTATTTCGCGTTCGATGATTACCCTGATCATTAATATTCACCTGATTTATGACCGCTTTCCGGCCGCTGACATGTGTTAAAACAGATCAGCAGGATATACAATCGCGCCTATAACACAATAATTTCTCGGAGGAATCCAGATGGCCTGGCAACAAAAGATTTTGCGCGTAAACCTGAGCAAAGGCAGCTGCGACTTTGAACCCCTGAATATGGACTGGGCTAATGCCTATCTGGGTTCACGAGGACTCGGCAGCAAGTATCTTTACGAAGAGATGGATCCGGCGGTAGATGCCCTGTCGACGGAGAATAAAATCATCTTTGCCACCGGCCCGTTGACCGGAACCATGGCCTCGACCAGCGGTCGCTACACGGTAGTCACCAAGGGCGCGCTAACCGGCGCCATTGCCTGCTCCAACTCGGGCGGCAAATTCGGCGGGGAGCTGAAAAATGCGGGTTACGATATGCTAATCATCGAAGGTAAATCCGACAGACCGGTCTACCTGCATATCGAAGACGACAAGGTCGAAATCTGCGACGCCGGCGACATCTGGGGCAAGACCGTATGGGAAACCGAGGATATCCTCGCGACGAAGTACAGCGATCCGCTGATGCGCTTTGCCGGCATTGGACAGGCCGGGGAAACCCTGTGCCGCTACGCATGCGTGGTCAATGACAAGCATCGCGCCGCGGGACGCTCCGGTGTGGGCGCGATAATGGGCTCCAAGAACCTCAAAACCATCGCGGTGCGCGGCACCGTCGGCACACCTGCGGCCAGCAAAGAGGTTTACCACAAGATCAACGAAATCAACGCACGCATGAACGACCGCGAGGGCATGGCGCGTGACGGCACGCTGGCGATGATGGATGTGACCAACGGCTTCGGCAGCCTGCCGACGCGCAACAATCGCAGCGTGCGCTTCGAGGGCGCCAACAAACTCAATCCCGAGGCCATGCATACACCCAACCCCGACGGTCACACCAATATCGTTACCAACGGCGCCTGCTTCGGCTGCACCATCGGCTGCGGGCGCATCTGCAAGATCGATCCGAACCACTGGTCAGTCAAGGACCGCCCCGAATATCAGGGCGCCTCCGGTGGCCTCGAATACGAAACCGCCTATGCGCTTGGCTCCGCCTGTGGCGTAGACGATATTGACGCGGCAACTTTCGCTGGCTTCATCTGTAACGAATACGGCATGGATCCTATCTCGCTCGGTGGCTCCATTGCAGCCGCAATGGAGCTGTTCGACATCGGTGCTATCGATGAAAATACCACCGGTGGTATCAAGCTTGAATTCGGCAATGCCGAGGCTTTGTGTCAGATTTCGGAACTCGCTGGCAAGGGCGAAGGGTTTGGCGCCGATATTGCGATGGGCTCGAAACGCCTGTGCGAGAAATACGGCCATCCGGATTTGTCGATGACGGTCAAGGGCCAGGAATTCGCTGCCTACGATGGCCGCTCCATGCAGGGCATGGGATTGGCTTATGCAACCAGTAACCGCGGTGCCTGTCACCTGCGCGCCGATCCATACGAACATGATTTTGACACCACCGAAATCGCAGGCAAAGCGCAGGTCGTTGCCGAGAGCCAGCGCCTGGTTGCATTCATGGATTCCAGTGGTCTGTGCCTGTTCCCGTCCGGTTGCGGCTGGGGCACCGAAGACTATTGTGAACTGGTCGACCTGGTCTGTGAGGGCGACTGGAATACCGAGGCACGGATGGTCGAAACCGGTGAACGCATCTGGAACCTGGAAAAGCTGTTCAACCTGAAGGCTGGCCTGGGTAAGAAAGACGATACCCTGCCCAAACGCATCCTCGAGGAACCGGCCGATGTCGGCACCGGCAAGGGCCTGGTATGCAGGCTCGATGAAATGCTACCCGAGTACTATGCTATCAACGGCTGGGACGCGGAAGGCGTGCCCACCAGGGATACGCTGAGTCGTCTCGGTATCGATTGATAATGCTTACCTGATTGCCGTGTGATGGATATATCGGTCACCCTGTTCGGCGGGCTGCGACACTACCTGCCCGCCGGCAGCTCCTTCAACAAATGCAAGATCGACGTCGACGAGGGCTGCAGCCTCGCAGCACTGTTGCAGAAAATTCCGGTTCCGCCCGATAAACCTTACATGGTCATTCTGAATGACGAAAAGGTCGCCAGCGATCAATTCGACGAAATCAATATTCAGGCAGATGACGAGGTAGTATTGCTTCCGCCGATCAAGGGCGGTTGAAGCCTGTCAGGCAGCGCATTCGTCGGTACTTTTGACCTTACCCTCTGCGTCGAGCGTTTCAAGTTTGACGCCAAATCCCCACAACCGGCGCAAATGCTTCAGCACTTCCTCGCGGTTTTTAGCCAGCGGAATATCTTTGTGCGGCACGTGTCGCAGGGTAAGGGTGCGATCGCCCCGGGTGTCGACATTATAAACCTGGATATTGGGCTCGTTCATGCTGAGGTTATACTGATTGGACAACGCCTGGCGTATATACTGGTAACCCGCATCATTGTGAATCGAGGTCACCTCGAGTTCGGTGAGCTGCTCATCGTCGAGAATTGAAAACAGCTTGAACTCGCGGATCAGCCGCGGCGACAGAAATTGTGAAACAAAGCTTTCATCCTTGAAGTTACGCATTGCAAAATCAAGTGTTTCCTGCCAGTTCGAACCCGCGATATCGGGAAACCACTTACGGTCTTCCTCTTCCGGATCAACACAAATTCGCTTGATATCGGTCATCATTGCGTAACCCAGCGCATAGGGATTGATACCACTAAAATGTTCGCTGTCAAACTCCGGTTGTGCAACGACGTTGGTATGGCTTTGCAGAAATTCGAGTATAAAACCTTCGGTAACCCTGCCCCGATCGTACAGGGCATTCATAATGTGATAATGCCAGAAGCAGGCCCAACCCTCGTTCATCACCTGGGTTTGACGTTGCGGGTAAAAATACTGGCCGATCTTGCGCACGATGCGCACCACTTCGCGCTGCCAGGGTTCGAGCAGGGGTGCGTTTTTCTCGATAAAATAAAGAATATTTTCCTGCGGTTCTTCCGGGAAATTCGGCTGTGTCGTATCCTCTTCAGCAACCTCTTTTTGCGGCACTGTTTTGAGCCATAGGTCGTTCACCTGTGACTGCAGGTAGGCTTCACGTTCCTTGAGCCGTTCCTTTTCTTCGCGCATTGACACCGGGTTGGGTCGCTTGTAACGATCGACGCCATGATTCTGTAGCGCATGGCAGGAATCAAGCAGGTTCTCAACCTCATCGATACCGTAACGCTCTTCGCAGTCACTGATATAGCGCTTGGCAAAAACCAGGTAATCGATGATTGCCTCGGCATCGGTCCATGCCCGGAACAGGTAGTTGCCCTTGAAAAATGAATTGTGGCCGAAACAGGCATGCGCAATCACCAATGCCTGCATCATCATGGTATTTTCTTCCATTAAATAGGCGATGCAGGGATTTGAATTAATTACGATTTCGTAGGCCAAACCCATATGCCCGCGGCGGTACTGTTGTTCGTTACGAATAAAATGTTTGCCGAACGACCAGTGGCTGTAGCCGATCGGCATACCGATACTGGCGTAGGCATCCAGCATCTGTTCGGCGGTAATCAACTCGATCTGGTTAGGATAGGTATCGAGTTTGAATTCTTCAGCGATATCGGCAATCTCGGCGTGGTATTCTTCGATCAATTCGAAGGTCCATTCGGCTCCGGTCGAGATCGGTTCGCTCATTGGGTTTGTTTCCTGAAAAATTCACGGAATACCGGGTAAATATCTTCATACTGCCGAATATGTTGCATGGCAAAATTATCATTGCTCTCCAGCAGGCGGGAATAGTGATCCCACAAACCCTGGTGATCGCGCTTGGTAATTTCAACATAAGCGAAATAGCGCAACTGGGGTAACAGTTGCTTGGCCAGGATCTGTTCGCAAACCGGGGAGTCATCGTTCCAGTTATCACCATCAGAAGCCTGGGCGGCGTAAATGTTCCAGTCGGTCGGCGGATAACGCTGGGCGATAATATCGCGAGTCATTTCCAACGCGCTCGACACGATCGTACCGCCGGTCTCACGCGAGTAGAAAAATTCTTCTTCATCGACCTCCTTGGCCTGGGTGTGATGACGAATATAAACCACGTCAACGTCGCGATAGCTGCGAGTCAGGAAAAGATAAAGCAGGATATAAAAGCGCTTGGCGATATCCTTGGTTTCCTGGTCCATGGACCCCGACACATCCATCAGGCAAAACATTACGGCCTGGGAAGTAGGTTCCGGGCGCTGAACAAAATTATTGAAGCGCAAATCGAAAGTGTCGATGAAGGGAATTCTGCGAATACGCCCGCGTAAAACTTCTATTTCTTCCTGCAGTGCAAGGCGTTTAGTTTCGTCACCACCCACTTCCTGCTCGAGGACCTCCAATTCCGCTTCGAGCTCGTGCAGAACTCGCCTCGGCTCTGCTCCCATGGCAACGCGCCTGGACAATGCCGAGCGCAGGGAGCGCACGATATTGATGTTTGTGGGTACACCGTCATTGGTGAAACCGGCGCGCACGGTTTTACTCTTGGTCATCTTGCGCAACTGGTTCTTTTTGAGGTTAGGCAGCTCGAGATCGTCAAACAACATATCGAGGTACTCATCCTTCGAGATTTCAAAGGCAAATTCGTCCTCGCCTTCACCGCTATCACTCGCGCGTCGACCTTTTTCCTGGCCCTGGTTAAGCGGGCGCTTAATCTTGTCGCCCTGCGCGAATTCCTTGTTACCGGGATAAACCCCTTCGCGAACACCACCCTTATCGTTACGGAAGGTGGGCTCGGAAATATCACGAGTTGGAATCGACACGCTTTCGCCGCCGTCGATATTGGTGATTGAACGCTCCGAGATCTGTTCCGAAATCGCTTTTTTAATCTGCTTTTTATAACGCCTTAAAAATCGCTGCCGGTTTACCGTGCTCTTGTTCTTTGCGTTCGGCCGTCTGTCAATGAGTTGCGCCATGTCAGTCTTCTCGGGATCGGACCCATTGCTTAAGAAGATTTTCGGACGCGCAGATACCATTCACATAACAGGCGTACCTGTTTCTCGGTATAGCCTTTCTCGACCATACGCGAAACAAAGTTGGCATGCTTCTTTTCGTCTTCCTCGGAAGCTTTTGCGCTGAAAGAAATGACCGGTAATAACTCCTCGGTGTTGGAAAACATTTTCTTTTCGATTACGGTGCGCAATTTTTCATAGCTCACCCATTCCGGATTATTACCGTCGTTCTGGGCACGTGCGCGTAATACAAAATTAACCACTTCGTTGCGAAAATCCTTGGGATTGGAAATTCCCGCCGGCTTTTCAATTTTTTCGAGCTCCTCGTTGAGTGATGCCCGTCCAAAGTTTTCACCTGTTTCCGGATCACGGTATTCCTGGTCCTGGATCCAGAAATCAGCATAGGTGACATAACGGTCGAAAATGTTCTGACCATATTCCGAGTATGACTCGAGGTAAGAAGTCTGGATTTCCTTGCCGATAAACTCGACGTAGTTGGGCACCAGGAAGGCCTTGATATGCTCCAGGTAACGATCGTGTAAATCCTGAGGAAATTGCTCGCGCGCTATTTGTTGCTCGAGTACATAGAGCAGGTGCACCGGGTTTGCGGCGACCTCGGTCTGGTCAAAATTAAATACGCGTGACAGGATCTTGAATGCAAAACGTGTAGACAAACCTCTCATGCCCTCGTCAACACCGGCATAATCACGATATTCCTGGTAAGACTTCGCCTTCGGATCTGTATCTTTGAGGCTTTCCCCGTCATAGACACGCATCTTCGAGTACATACTCGAGTTTTCCGGTGCCACCAGGCGCGACAAAACGCTGAACTGCGCCAGCATTTCGAGGGTGCTCGGCGCGCAAGAGGCTTCCGAGAGTGAGCTATTGTGCAGCAACTTGTCGTAAATCCTGATTTCTTCGGAAACGCGCAGGCAATAGGGGACCTTGACGATGTAGACCCGGTCGAGAAATGCCTCGTTGTTCTTATTATTACGAAATGCCTGCCATTCCGATTCATTCGAATGTGCCAGGATGGTACCTTCAAACGGTAACGCGGAAAGTCCCTCGGTGCCGTTGTAATTACCTTCCTGGGTGGCGGTCAGCAATGGATGTAACACCTTGATCGGTGCCTTGAACATTTCGACAAATTCCATCAAACCCTGGTTGGCCCGACACAGAGCCCCCGAGTAACTATAGGCATCGGCATCGTTTTGCGCGAAATGCTCGAGCATGCGGATATCGACCTTACCAACCAGCGCGGAAATATCCTGGTTGTTTTCATCACCGGGCTCGGTTTTTGCAATGGCGATCTGGTTGAGGATCGAAGGCTGCATCTTGACTACCTTGAATTGACTGATATCACCACCGTATTCAATGAGGCGCTTGGCGGCCCAGGGCGACATGATCTTGTTCAGGTGGCGCTTGGAAATACCGAAATCCTGTTCCAGGATTGCGGCATCCTCATTCACGTCAAACAATCCCAACGGGGACTCGAATACCGGGGAATCCTTGATCGCGTAGATCGGCATTTTCTCCATTAATATCTTGAGACGATCAGCGAGTGACGACTTGCCACCTCCGACCGGGCCCAGTAGATAGAGAATCTGTTTCTTTTCCTCTAACCCCTGTGCGGCATGCTTGAAATAAGAAACGATTTGTTCAATCGCCTCTTCCATGCCGTAAAATTCGGAAAAAGCCGGATATCGTGCGATCAGTTTATTGGAAAAAATGCGGCTGAGCTGGGAATCCTGCGAGGTATCGACCAGTTCGGGCTCACCAATTGCGGCCAGCATGCGTTCTGCCGCGGTCGCGTAAACCAGGGGGTCTTTTTTACAGAGTTCGAGGTATTCCTGCAGCGAATATTCTTCCTGCTGGTGGTGGTCGAATCGTTCACGATAACTTTCGAAAATGCTCATTGGGGCTACCTATTCCAAGTTCGGATCAGGAATGGCACCCAGCGAATCCCTTCATATGACCAGACGCCGCCTGATGAATTTAATTCTGGCTCTTTGTGTGGTTATGCTTACTAAGCATAGTAAACTTTTAGACGATGACCTGTGAATTTCGTTCGCAAAATAAATTTATTTCCATATAAATTATTTCACTATTCGGGAAACGCCATAATCGTTGAATCAGCACGACCATTCAATACCACTATGTGCCGCCATGCAAGAAACTGACCAAGTTGGTGCATACCGCCCGCCATGGAATGCAATTTGCGCCGGGAGAAGAAGTCTGCAAAAGTTTCTGGAGTACTTTTTGCCTTGAATATCAAATATTTAGGAAATAACGGCGGCTAGTTTTTTGTTTCTGACTCAGCCACGTCTCGCAGTTGCAGCGCTTGTTGATAAAGCTCATTTTTCTTCTTTCCCGTCAAACGCATGGCAATTTTTACCGCAATTTTGACGGATACTTCCTCCAGCAGAACCTTGAGTATTTCAACGTCGTCCGTGTTCAGTTGTTTACTCGCTGGATCGGCTGAATTGTCGATCAGTACCACGAATTCACCCTTGCTTAAAACGCTATCATCTTTCAACCGTGTCAGCAGTTCCGCGGCGCTACCACGCATGAAATTTTCATGTAACTTGGTGAGTTCCTTGGCTACCACACACTGTTTTTGCGGAAACACCTCTACCAGTTGCTGTATCAGGCGCTCGATACGATGGCTCGACTCAAACAGGACAAGGGTCACGGGTATTTCGCGCAAAGCTTGCAGTTGCAGACCACGTTCCCTGGTACGCGAAGACAGGAAACCACAAAAATAAAAATTTTCCGTCGGCAACCCGGCAGCACTCAGGGCCGCAATTGCACTATTAGCACCTGGTATGGGTGAAACCCGTATACCTGCCTGCTGGGCGGCAACTACCAGCCTGTATCCCGGATCCGAAATCAGCGGTGTTCCCGCATCCGAAATCAGTGCAACATTACTGCCGGCCGTCAATTTTTCGAGCAACACCTCGCTACGTGCATTTTCATTATGTTCATGGCAGGAAATCATCGGGGTTTCAATTTCGAGATGATTCAACAGGTATTTACTGTGGCGGGTATCCTCGGCGGCAATCAAATCAACCGCGTTGAGTGTTGCGATTGCACGCAGACTGATATCATCCAGGTTTCCAATCGGGGTTGCGACAATATAGAGTACGCCGGTCATGCAAAAAGAGTGTACACTATTCGCCTGTTACGAAAATCGCCAGACCTCCGTTTCCATTCTAATTTGATTCATCTAATGAAACCGATCCGTTCAATCCTGTTTCTGCTGGCACTGAGCCTGGGACTTGCCGCCTGTGAATCAGGTCGTCAATTCGGTTCGGATGGCAGCGACACGACATCACCGGGAGATCCGGATGCTGCGAGCGAGATTCTGACGCCAACCGAAGAGGACATCATCAGTGCTTTTCAATACGAGGTTGATAAGCAGTGGCTGGAAGCCTCGGTGTTGTATGACAAGCTTGCACAATCCGCCACTCAACCGGAACGCTCCTCATATCTGCTCAAGGTAGCCCTGATGTATTTCGAAGGAGGGTTCTACGAAGAAATTGAACCTTATTTCGATCAACTGGGTGAACAGGACATCATAGAGCTGGACCTGAATTACCGCGAGACGATCCGGGCGGGAGGTTACCTGGGAGAAGGCAAAATTTACCAGAGTCTGCAGGCGCTGCCAGAGATCGGAGAGATCATTGATTATCGTTACAAGGCCCTCGCACTCAGGATTCGCTCGCGCGGGGTACTTGCGATCGGCAAACCCCTGGAAAGCGCCAAATTACGCATGGAAATCAGCCAGTTTTTGCAAACACCGCAGGAAATTGAAGAAAATCATAACTTTATCTGGGATGCGCTCAACCGTATTTCCGAGCCTGCAATGATCCGGGCGCTTGCCGAACAAATCACTTACGAGGTGCGCGGTTGGCTGGAGTTAAACCTGATAGCGCGCCGATCGAATATGCTTCCCTTAAAAATGGAGCCCTGGATCGACCAATGGTACCAGCTTTATGGCGATCACTCCGCAGCACCGAGATACGCCATCAGCCTGCTCGAAGAAAGCAGGCGTATTTATATTAATCCAACGCGTATCGCGCTGATGTTGCCTTTTTCCGGGCGCCTCGAAAAGGTTGCAGAGGCGATCCAGAATGGTTTTCTGTACGCTTATTACCAGAACCCCGAGCAGGTTGCCGACCTGGAGATTATCAATGCCAGCAACAACCCCGCGGAATTTAACCTGCAATACGAGCAGGCAATTCAGGACGGTGCTGATTTTATAGTTGGTCCGATTGCCAAGGACCTGATTGACCTGCTGCAACAACGTGAACAACTCGAAGTTCCGACCCTGACTTTGAATTACGGCAATGACCAGAGTGAAACCCGGTTAAATCTTTACCAGTTCGGTTTGCGTCCCGAAGACGAAGCTGTGCAGATTGCGGATTACGCATTAGCCCAGGGCAAGCATCACGCACTTGTACTGGTGCCCGACACCGAGTGGGGCTATCGACTCCAGCGTGCGTTCAGTCACCGCTTCGAGTCGCTAGGTGGCCACGTCGTCGGCAACAGCAATTACCCGGCGAAAAAGAACGATTATTCGACGGAAATCAAGAACCTGCTCAACCTGACCACCAGCAACCATCGTAAAAGCATTTTGCAGCAGGTGATCAAGGAACAGGTCAAATTCGATGCGCGCCGCCGCCAGGACGTTGACATGATATTTATCGCCGGCAACTCGAGACAGGCCAGGCTGATCAAACCACAGCTCAAGTTCCACCATGCGCAGGATTTACCCGTATATTCGACATCGCATATTTCTTCCAGCAACAGCAATCCCGACGATGATCGCGACCTGGATGAAATTCTTTTTGTCGACATCCCGTGGATGCTGGACAACCACTCTAATCGCGACCATCAGCAAATCAGTCGTCTCTGGCCAGATGAGAGCCAGCGTTTCAGCCGCCTGTTTGCACTCGGGATCGATGCTTATCGAATGATTCCTTCGCTGCGCCGACTGATGATTAATCCCGAGGAATCGCTACCGCATAACACCGGTAAATTATCAGTTGATAAAAACGGCCGGGTGAAACGATCGCTGAGGATGGCAACTTATGAAAAAGGTCGAGCCAAGCTACTGGAAGCTCCAGACGCCCAGGACCTGGACCCGGAGCTACCTCCGTAAATCGATGAATCTCAATCTTCGCAAAGGATTGCGTTTTGAAGATCGGGCCAGGGACTACCTGCTTGAGCGAGACCTGCTGTTCATACAATCCAATTACCGCTGCCGCTTTGGTGAAATCGATTTGATCATGCTTGATCGAGATACCGTCTGTTTTATCGAGGTGAAATTTCGCAGGTCGCTAGCCTTTGGCGGTGCCGCGGTCACGATCCCCCGCAGCAAGCAGCGTAAAATCATCAAGGCTGCCCTCTTCTACCTGGCGGCAAATAAGCGTCTCGCCCATCATGCACTGCGCTTTGACGCACTGCTGATCCAGCAGCAAGCTGCAGGCACCAGCGATTTCAACTGGATCAAAAACGCCTTCTACGCCGAATAACAGTCTTGCTCAACCCTCGAACCGACTTGTCGTTATTCCATCAGGATTCCATCCCTGCAAAGGCAACCGAGGAAGTTCCTTGCGACTGACCGGGTGGCCTGCGGCTTCCCGAAAAAGCATTAATTTTAAAGGGCAAGGCGAGACCCGGGACGCCGGACCGCGACGTCCATGTCTCGACTCGCCACAGGCGGCATCCATGCCGCCTGACCCTTTAAAATTAATGCTTTTTCGGCACCCGGTCTTTACGTCGCAAGAAACTTCCTCGGTTGCCTCTCAGACTCAAGCTACCCCGGGGTAGCGTTAGCAAGAACACGCTGCACGTAGAATCAGTAACCTTGGCCTTGGTTAAAGCATTGGGAGATCCCAGCTAAGTGCTGTCGCACTTTCTGTAATAAAGGCGCTTCTGGTGGTGTTACTTGATGACCTTGAGGGTCGGGCCCTTGGGTTTGGCGCGATCCGACGTTTCGGCATCGTCTGGCTGGTCGGGATTGTCATCGGATTCTTCGGCGGGGAACATCATGCCCTCGCCATTTTCACGGGCATAGATTGCCAGCAAAGACGCGATCGGGCAGTAAATATTTTCGGCGACACCATTGAAACGCGCAGAAAAAGAAACATGCTCATTGGTCATTTCGAGATCCTCGATCGCAGCCGGTGCGAGATTCAGCACGACCTTGCCATCGTTGGCAATCCCGGGAGGTACTAATACCTGGTCAATACCGGTATCCACAAGGATGTAAGGCGTTGTGTCGTTGTCGAGAATCCATTCGTATAAGGCCCGAACCAGGTAAGGTTTACTGGATTTCACCGGGCACCTTTAAGACCTGGACATTTTAGAGCAACCGACATAACACCCGGATCCCTAGGCGACCATATCCCGTTCCTGCTCGGACAGGCTGGCCTGAAACGAAGGCCGAGAAAATACCCGTTTCATATAGCTAGTAATCTTCCGGGTAGTCTTGGGCAACTCAATCCCGTAATGGGGCAAGCGCCAAAGTATGGGAGCGATGCTGCAGTCCAGCAAACTAAACTCGGCGGAAAGAAAATACGGCATTGCGCCAAACACGTCATTCGAATTTATAAGGCTTTCGGTGAGTGCCTTTTTTGCCTGGGTTTTGCGTCTTTCCGTACCACGCTCGATGTCGTTCAGCAAACTGAACCAGTCACTCTCGATGCGGAACAGCGCCAGTCGACTCTTGGCACGGGAAACCGGATCAACAGGCATCAAGGGAGGATGCGGAAAGCGCTCATCCAGGTACTCGATCAATACCCTCGCATTATATAAAACGAGATCTCGATCGACCATGGTTGGAACAGTTGCGTAAGGATTCAAGTCGAGCAAATCTTCTGGCAGATTATTGGTATCTACATCATGGATTTCGACGGTAATGTCTTTTTCCGCCAGCACGATGCGTGCGCGGTGACACTCCGGGTCAATCGGAGAAGAAAAGCAACTCATCACCGAACGGCGATTCGCCACTACTGACATAATTTTAAATTCCTAAGTTAATGGACGTCCTTCCAGTATTCTTTCTTAAGCAAATAAGCCAGAATCAGGAAGACGAACAGAAAAATGATGACACCGGTACCAACGTTTTTGCGTGTCTGCTTGTAGGGTTCGGCCAGATAGTCGAGGAATGCCACCAGATCATGAATGGTCTGGTCATACTCCGATTTCGTCATCGAACCCGGTTTAATGATTTCGAAACCGACAATAACTTCGCTTTCGTTGCCGTGAGAATCCTGCACGTTCTTGTACTTGGGCTGTTGAAGCCCCTGCAGTTCGGCCAACACATGCGGCATCCCCACATTTTGAAAAACCCCGTTGTTCACGCCAAGTCCAACACGGGTGTCATCGACGTAGAAGCCGCGCAGGTAATTGTACAGCCAGTCGACCCCGCGCGAACGTGCAATCAGCGAAAGATCAGGCGGTACGGTACCAAAGGCCTGCTCAGCATATGCGGGAGTCATCGTCGTTTTCATCAATTCACCGACCTTGGTCTTGTCACCGTTGACATCCGTGGTAAAGATCAGGTTTTCAAGCACCAGTTCGTCCGGGATTCCGAGATCTTCGCCAACCCGGTTAAACCTCGAATACGCGGCGGAATGGCAGCTCAGGCAATAGTTAACAAAGGTGCGCGCACCACGTTGCATTGCGGCCTTGTCGTCCCAGTCAATGTGGACCTCGTCGTCGGGGAAAGTGTGTCCACCGCCGGCACCCCAGCCGAGTGAGGGTAATAGCAGGATGGCAGCAACGATTAAAATTCTCCCCATTATCGCACCCTCTCTGGAACCGGCTTGGTAACTTCGTTCTTACTGATCCACCATAAACCGAGGAAGAATCCAAAGTAACCCAGGCTAAACACCCGCGCGAACAGGGTGCGGGTTTCGGTCGCGGGCAACGCGCCCAGGTAACCCAATCCAATGAAACTGACCACCAGCATCACCAGCAACAACTTGAAGGATGTCGAGCGATAACGTACCGATTTAACCTTGCCCCGGTCAATCCACGGCAGTACAAACAGGACGGCAATTGAAGCGAACATGGCGATAACACCGGTGAGCTTATCGGGGATCGCGCGCAGAATCGCGTAGAAGGGCGTGAAGTACCATACCGGCGCGATGTGCTCGGGCGTTTTGAACTGGTTAGCCGGCACAAAATTGGCATATTCCAGAAAATAGCCACCCATTTCCGGCGCGAAGAACACTACGGCGCTGAATAAAATCAGAAACACCACGACCCCGACGAGGTCCTTGACAGAATAGTAGGGATGAAACGGGATACCGTCGAGTGGAATGCCGTTCGCGTCCTTGTTCTTCTTGATCTCAACACCATCCGGATTATTCGAGCCGACTTCATGCAAAGCGATAATATGCATTACTACCAGCGCCAACAGCACAATGGGAACCGCGACCACGTGCAGGGCGAAGAATCGGTTCAGGGTTGCGTCTGACACGACAAAGTCACCGCGAATCCACAGCGTCAATTCGTCTCCCACCACCGGGACCGCACCAAACAGCGAAATAATGACCTGGGCACCCCAGTAGGACATCTGGCCCCAGGGCAACAGGTAGCCCATGAACGCCTCCGCCATCAGGGCCAGGAATATGAACATACCGAACAGCCAGATCAACTCACGTGGCTTCTGGTAAGAACCGTAGATCAGCGCGCGAAACATATGCAGGTAAACCACGATGAAAAATGCCGAGGACCCGGTAGAGTGCAGATAACGGATCAACCAGCCCCAGTCAACATCACGCATAATGTATTCGACCGAACTGAACGCCATGTCACCATCCGGCTTGTAGTGCATGGTCAGGAAAATCCCGGTTACGATCTGCAACACCAGCACCAGCAGTGCCAGCGAACCGAAGAAGTACCAGAAGTTGAAGTTTTTAGGGGCATAATACTTGGACAGATGTTCTTCGAACATCTTGGTCATTGGAAATCGCGCATCGATCCAGCCAAGCAACCCGTTACTGTTTTTATTTTCGCTCATTATGCTACCCCATCCTCGCCAATCCGGATCACGTCGTCACTCACAAAGTAATGCGGCGGAACGGGTAAATTTGTCGGTGCTGGTACTCCCGAGTAAACCCGCCCTGCGAAATCGAACTTCGAGCCATGGCAGGGACAAAAGAAGCCGCCCTGGAAATCTGAAGTGATTTCAGGCTGGTAGGTTGGTGAACAACCCAGGTGAGTGCAAATACCCTCGATAATCAGGAACTCGGGTTTGCGCGAACGATACTCGTTTTTTGCATATTCGGGCTGGATACTTTCGTCTGAGTCAACATCACGTAATTCACCCGCCACTTTTGGCAGGGTTGCCAGCGCTTTCTCGTCACGACGAACTACCCATACCGGCTTGCCACGCCATTTTACGATGATCTGCTGGCCGGGTTCGAGCTTACCAATATTCGCTTCCACCGGTGCACCAGCAGTTTTGGCCCGCGCACTCGGACTCCAGCTCGCGACGAAGGGAACCGCCGTTATTACTGTACCGACGGCTCCAACCACCACTGTCGCCGCGGTCAGGAAACGCCTGCGATTATTATCTACACCACCTGAAGACATTCGAATTCTTCCCCCGATTGAGTATTGGATTTCCGGCGCAAAGGACCCTCGGCCCGGACACAAAAAACGGTCGTTAGGATAGCTTACTTTAACTTTTTCGTCGAGGGGGTATTACCCTTAAATCAAGGGTTTTGCGCGCATATTGAATGACTTTTCCCGGTTCGGCTCAGACCGGGTTGGGAATATCAATAAATTGCTGCTTTACCCCGAACCGTTCGGCTATGACCCTTGCCAGTGCCTGCACGCCGTAGCGCTCGGTTGCGTGATGTCCGGCGGCGATATAATGGATTCCCATTTCCCGTGCCAGGTGGAAGGTCGGTTCCGATACTTCACCACTAACGAAGGCATCAACGCCGCGCTCGGCAGCGGCTTCAATAAAGCCCTGCGCGGCACCAGTACACCAGGCAATCCGATTTATCGCATGATCACCGGCACCGATAGCAAGCGCGCGCGTATCTAAGCCAGTCTCAATATGTTGCGTTAATTCGGCCAGGCTTTGCTCGGCCGGGAGCCTGCCCTCAAACACGAGGCCCTGCTCGCCAAAACTGTCCGCTACCTCCCAGTCCAGGACCCGGGCCAATTGCACATTGTTGCCAACCTCGGGGTGTACATCCAGTGGCAGGTGGAACGCCAACAGGTTTATATTGTTTCTTATCAGGCTACTGATACGCCTGCCCTTGTAGCCTGTGATTGCCTGGGATTCGCCTTTCCAGAAATAACCATGATGAACAATCAGAGTGTCCGCGCCATGATCGACCGCGGCTTCAATCAATGCCTGGCTTGCGGTGACCCCACAGACAATATTTTCGACTTCCACATTCGCTTCGACCTGCAATCCGTTCGGACAATAGTCATCAAATTCAGTAACTTTCAGGTACTCGTCGCAAAATTCACGGAGCTGTTCTAGTTGCATGGCGGCTAATCCTGTAATTCGAACCCTATGATACTATCGTGCGATGAAACTAATCAAAGTTGTGGGTTTTATATTTCAGTTCGGATTGATCGGACTCGCACTCGCGACCGTCTACCTGGTCAGCGTAAGTGACAAGGATAAAAACGAAATTCTGCAGTTCCTGTCATCATCGGAGGACCAGTACACGACGGGTCCTGATAACAAATCCGCGGTATTTTCTTACGCCGACGCGGTAGCTTCATCAGCCGCCTCGGTAGTCACCATTTACACCTCGAAAACGGTTACCGAGAAACCCCATCCGCTGCTCGACGATCCGGTATTCAGCAAGTTTTTTGGCGATCAGCTTAAACGGCGTCAGCGCAGCCGTAGCGAAACCAACCTCGGTTCCGGCGTTGTCATCGGTAGCGATGGTTATATCCTGACCAACCAGCACGTCATCGACAGTGCTGACGAAATTCTGATTTCGCTCCCTGACGGACGCGGCAGCCAGGCAATCCTGATTGGCGAAGATAAGGAAACCGACATCGCTATTTTACAGATCCCGATCACCGGTCTGGCCGGCATCAAGATCGCAAACGAGCAGTCGATACGCGTGGGCGACGTGGTGCTGGCGATCGGCAACCCCCTCAACGTCGGCCAGACCGTAACCATGGGTATCGTCAGTGCAACCGGACGCAATCGTATCGGGCTTAATACTTTCGAGAATTTTATCCAGACCGATGCGGCAATCAATCCTGGCAATTCCGGCGGCGCGCTGATCAACGCGCGCGGCGAGTTGATCGGTATTAATACCGCAATTTTCAGCCAGTCGGTCGGTGCCCAGGGCATCGGCTTCGCAATACCGATTTCACTGGCGCTCGACATCATGCGGCAAATCATCAAGTTCGGTAAAGTCACCCGTGGCTGGCTCGGAGTCGAAGGCACCGAGATCACCGCTCAGGCCGCGATGGCAACCGGAGACCCGGGCATCAAGGGTGCCCTGGTCGTCGGGGTTTTTATCAATAGCCCGGCCGACATGGCCGGCATTCGCGCCGGTGATATCGTGATCGCGGTAAACGATAAGCCGGTAGATGGAATTCGTGACCTACTCGATCAGATCACCATGCACAAACCCGATGAGAAAATTAAGGTCTCTATTTACCGGGGCCCGGAACAACTCGAGCTGATGATGAAAGTCACCCAGCGACCGCAGTAAGGATTAACCGATCATCCCCACGAAAGGTGGGACCTTAAAACTCGGCACCGTTATCAACAACTGGTCATTCACAAAGTAGCATTGAGGAGCAAAAATTATTCTTCTTCGACCTCGTCGGCGACACCGTCTGCGAGATTCCCCATTGGATCATCCTCATCCTCAATTTCGACGAAATTGTTGACCTCTATATCGGGTGGATCGGGTTCGTAGTCGGTAATGCCATCAACCAGCTGATAGGTAATACCCAGCACGGTAATCGAGCCCGGGACGATAATCGTACTCGCTGTATAAGCTTGGACGACACCCTCGAGTTTACGCTTATCATCCGGAGCCACCCGTTTCACGACGTTTGCTAATATTTCACCGCCGACTTCCTGACCCTCGACGCGCACGTAATCACCGGTACGGCCGACGCCACCTACCAGGTCATCGAGCGAAAACGGTGGGGTGACGACCGAACCGGTCTCGTCCTCGAACACGGTTTGCGCATTGACGTTGACCACAACCACTGTCGACAAACCCGTGGTGAACGGAAAATCCACCTCAAACCGATTGTTGTTGACATCGACTGAACTGATAAAGGATCTCAATTCAGGTTCTGCATCCTCGACTTCAAGCTCGTCGGCGATCAACACGCTGCCGACGATATCTCCCTCGACTTCGACCTCGGTGCCTACGCCAAAACCGGCACCCTGCGGTTCGATCTCGGCGCCACTCGCATCGATCAGTTGTCCGTCGATTTCGAAATTCGAGATATCGCCAAAGACCGAAATGATACCTTGCAGCCTGACGTCATCGACCTCTTCACCCAGATTCTCATCCTCGAGTTCGATCCTCTTCGCCCGGATCGTCGTCGCATCCTGGATGATGCCTTTAACCTCGACAAAGAGATCATCCTGCAGAATCCCATTGGGCACTTCCAGTTCGAGATCGGGGTCGCTGCGATCGACTTCGATTAGAATACCGTCAATTTCGAATTCCTCAGGTAATCCAGGGTTGTAATTTTCGATGGTGCCGCGCAGCTCGACTTCACTCGTCATAAAAATCAGGTCACCGGTTTTCTCGGCGTAAGTCGCACTCACTTCGGTTGGAGAAATTCGGAATCCGCTGATTTCGACCACGTCATCAATAGTCCCAATGAAATCAGTGAAGCTGATGTTCACGAACCGTGTACTGGTATCGTCGATGGTGATGGTCTGGCCGAACACCTCAAAACTTTTCTGAGTACCGTCCGGGCTTGTAGTAATACCCACAGTCGAGTCGATCGGCCCCTGTATTTCATCGTCGTATACCACCTGGATCGCATCGCCGGTAAATTCACCATTCTTGGTTTCGGCCTCGAGCCCGACTACCATGCCGACAGCGAGCGCACTCTGATTAAGTACCTCGCCATCGACAACAAAGATGCTGTTATCAGTGACAAAACGGTCGTCATTGACAAAAATACTGCCGAAACCGGTTACCTTACCGACTGCAATTCCGGTGCCGCCGATTCCGGCAGTCGTATCCGAGCCACCACCACCGCTGCCGCCGCAGGCATTGAGCATCGCGATGCTGACAAGCATCGAGAAAAGTGTCGTTAATAACCTTGTCGGTTTGCCGCTAAAAATATTCATTTCTCAACTTCCTGGTCTTCATTGTCCGACTCGTGATAGAACACGCTAACGCTGACTTCTTTGCCTGAGTCGTCATTGGTTTCATGCTGGGACAGGTAGAGATCGATCTCCTCGAGGAATGCCTGCCCCTTGCGTCTTAAGAATTGCTTGATTTCCGCTATCGAACCGTCCGCCACCTTCGGATTCGATGCTTTACGTTGAAAACGCAGCGTTTCTTCCGTGGCAGTCAAATTGAAATCGATTGTGTCTACTAACTGGCTCGCATCTGTGCCGAGGATCGCCAGTTTCTCGACTGGGTCATCCGACGGCAGATAGGCATGGCTGAGCAGTCGCACCTTGTTATCGTCGGTAAACTTGATGTTGGCTGAATTGAGTAAGACTTTTTGCATCGCCGCTACCGGCATATCGCCACTATAGAGTTTGACCAGTTCGCTAAACGAATCCTTGCCTTCGTACTCCAGGTCTCGCGGATTACCGTCCTTGCGTAAAAAGCGGGAATCGTTAATCCAGCCTCCCAGGACCCTGACAACACGACTATATTGCTTGTTGCCAGCATCACTTTGATCGACGTCAAGCTCAGCAAGTTTTTTGACTTCCTTGCGATTCAGGCCGGTCAGGATCGCAACATTGGAAATGGTCTGTTTCTTACCGCTTGGAGCAAAGTCACGATAGGCAACATCGACGAAACACTTACGTGCAACCTGGTCAAATTCACCGTAGGCCATGCCGTTGCGTATCAGGGTACGAACCAGCGCCAACAGTATTTTTCTCAGTGTTTTGCGTAGTATTTCTTGCATATCGTATTTAGAAATGAAGCCCGCGTGGGTTAATTTCAACACACGGGCTTCAGTTTAACTAGTCATCCAGCTCCGCTTTATCGAAAATACCGTTGCTATCGGTATCCTTGATCTTGATAAACTTTCCGGGGCTGAGCGAGCCGAAAAATGTATCGGCCGAGATGTTCTGGTCGAATTCATCCTCGTAGACCGCCGCGCTGAGATTGAATTCCGCACCCAGCAGCACCACTGTCTGGTCGGTTGCATTCCATCCGTCTTCCACTACCGGGGCAACTACCCTGAATTCGTCCATTGTCTCGCGCTCGATCTCAACCGCATTGATCACGCCGCTACCATCGTCAAATGCTTCCATCTCAACAAAATCATTTGTCATCAAATCCATTAATGATATGTCGGTATCGGTTATATTGTCTTCGATCTCAGTCTGACGATCGTCAACTCTGACAACAATGTCTGTCGAACCGAAATTAAAACTAATCGAATCGGTATTGACTGCCGACAGGGGCGCATAAATCTTGATTTTCTTGCCTTTCTGCTTGACCTCGTCCGCGTACAGGATTCCATTGACGATATGGCCTTCGGCTTCAACGATCAGGTCATCGGCTAACGCCAGTGTTGATGGATAAAGCTCGGCACCGGTGGCATCGACCTGCTGGCCAAGGATAGTAAAGGTATCCTCATTGGGATCATAATCGTCGATCATACCCTGGACCTCGGCATCATCCATGTCGTCATCGAGACCCTCATGCTCGCCTTCAATTTTCCTGGCGATCAAGATATCACCCGTAAGATTGAGTTCACCCTCAACTTCAACGAATAATCCCTCGGTGAGAAAACCGATATCGTCAAGTGGAGTCGTGCCATCGTAACTCACCGGAAAACCATTGATGGTAAAGCTATTAGAGGTCAGACTACCGACATCGATATGTCCCTTGATTTCGATTTCCGAGGCGTCGGCCTGTAATTCAATATGGGTTGCGAGCAAACCCGAATCATTGGCATACCCGCTGACCTCAAGCACGTCGTTGACCTTGATAGTTTCGAAAGTCAAGCCGCCATCATCGTCGATCGTGGTATCCCGGTTGACCGTTACAGGCTGTGCAAGAATTCCCAGAGAAGCCGTGGTAGCGAGGGCCGGGTCGGCGTTGTCGTATACGATGCTGGTAACCGGTCCCTTCAGTTCGTTGTCATAGGAGATATGGGTTGCGTGTCCATTGACTCCATCATCGCTTTTCGAGCCTTTGACGGTGACGATCATGCCGACTTTTAAATCAGACTCAACACCGCCATCATCATCGATTGAAAACTGAGTGCTACCAGTATGAAACCGGACGCCGTTGACGTAAACGCTACCGAAACCGGTAATCAGACCGCGGCTGACTACGGTAGTATCGGCATCTCCGTCGCTACTTGAAGAGGAGCCACCACAGCCGCTAGCAAGCATAATTGTTGCTAAGAGCGTAGAGATCCCGACTAATTGTTTGGTTTGCAATAAATTCATCTTAATCTCCTTGGGATTATATTCCCAATTTATAAAAAAATCTTTAAAAAACCGACAAATTGAGAACTGGTGTCGATTTTCATTATTTGGGATTATATTCCCAATTTTTAATATTGCAACTATTTTTTTCTTAAACGAAATTGCAGTGTCGGGTAATTTTCGCTGAGGTCACCAGTCCTTAGTGTTATCAGGCCATTACAAGATCCCGGCGGTCCGGCGTATCGGTAGGTGCTGACGCACTTTCCGGGATGACGCCGCCGTAAGTTCTGTCTTTGCGATCTCGCGCGTAGCTGGTACCGCGCAGGTATTTCTGGATCCCGGATAAGTCCTATCGGACTTTCCGGGATGAAGCCGCCTTTTGGGCGGCTTCACTTGATTCTATTTTCGGCGGAACGAGCGTGCGCTTCGAGACCCTCACCGCGGGCCAGCGTTGAGGCTACCTTACCGAGTTCGGAAGCGCCTTCTGCGGAACAGCCAATCAGGCTCGAGCGCTTCTGGAAATCATAGACCCCGAGCGGAGAAGAGAAACGGGCGGTGCGTGAGGTTGGCAATACATGATTCGGTCCGGCGCAATAATCACCCAGTGCTTCGGCGGTATAACGTCCAAGAAATATAGCGCCGGCATGGCGAATTGATTTTGCCAGCTGTTTTGCATTGTCAACTGAGAGTTCCAGGTGTTCCGGTGCAATATAATTGGCGACGGCAACCGCATCATTGAGGTCCCCGACCTTGATCAAGGCGCCACGCAAACTCAGCGACTGGTCGATAACCTGCTTACGCGGCATTTCTTCGATCAGGCGCTCGATGCTGTCCCCTACCCTGTCAAGAAACTCGCTATCCGGTGAGAGCAGGATCGCCTGCGCGTCTTCGTCATGCTCGGCCTGCGAAAAAAGATCCATCGCGATCCAGTCCGGATCGGTCTTGCCGTCGCAAATAACCAGTATTTCAGAGGGGCCGGCCACCATATCGATACCAACGGTGCCAAACACCATGCGTTTTGCCGTGGCCACGTAGATATTTCCGGGACCCACGATTTTATCCACCGCCGGCATCGTCTCGGTACCATAAGCCAGCGCCGCCACCGCCTGCGCCCCTCCTATGGTAAACACCCGGGTAACGCCGGCGACATGCGCTGCCGCCAACACCAGTTCGTTGACCACGGCCTTCGGTGTTGGCACCACCATGATCAGTTCCTGCACGCCGGCCACAACCGCTGGAATAGCGTTCATCAATACCGAGGATGGATAAGCCGCCTTGCCACCGGGCACGTAAAGCCCGACCCGATCCAGAGGGGTAATTTGTTGACCAAGCAGTGTTCCATCAGCCTCGGTATATTCCCATGACTCGAGTTTCTGATGCCCTGCATAAGCGCGTATTCTCGCCGCAGCCTGCTCCAGTGCCTCTCGATCCCTGTATTCGATGCCTTCGTAAGCCTCTCGCAGCCGATCCAACGGCATTTCCAACTCGGCCAGGTTTTTAGCCTTGAGTCCATCGAAGCGCAGGCTGAAATCGAGTACCGCACTATCACCCTGGTTCTTAACCGATTTCAGAATTTCGCTGACTGTTTTGAAAACTGCTTCGTCGGATGTTGAATCCCACGCGAGTAGTTTATCGAGTTGTAACTTAAAATCGCTGTCCAGGCTGTCCAGTCGCTTGATGTCCATATTATTTCACCGCCTTTTCAATCTTGCCCACGAGTTCCTTAACCGGTTGATTCTTCATTTTCAGCGAAGCCCGATTTACGATCAGGCGCGAGCTGATATCCATGATGTGTTCAAGCGGTGTCAGGCCGTTCGCCTTAAGTGTATTACCGGTATCGACAAGATCGACGATGATGTCGGCAAGCCCGACCACGGGCGCCAACTCCATCGAGCCGTAAAGCTTGATCAGCTCCACCTGTCGACCCTGCTCCAGGAAAAACTGGCGCGTTATTCGGGGGTACTTGGTCGCAACCTTGAGACGGGTGCGTGGCATCGGCCTGTCGGCAAATCCGGCCGTCATCATTCGGCAGGGCGCGATTTTCAAATCGACACGCTCATACAGGCCCTCGCCACCATGCTCGGCGAGAACATCCTTACCGGCCACGCCCATATCGGCCGCGCCGTACTGAACGTAGGTAGGTACATCCGCGGAACGGATCAACACCAGCTTGATATTGGCTTGGCTGGTTGCAAACACCAGCTTGCGGCTGCTGTTCAAGTCGTCTACAGGTTCGATTCCAGCGCGCGCCAGCAGCGGCAGGGTTTCATCGAGAATCCTGCCCTTGGCGAGCGCAATGGTTAACTCGGTAGCCATGGTCGATCAATTCGGCACACGTTGGATCTGCGCACCCAGCCCGGCGAGTTTTTCTTCAATGTGATCATAGCCTCGATCAATATGGTAGATCCGGTCCACCACGGTTTCCCCCTGCGCAACCAGGCCGGCCAGTATCAGGCTGGCCGAGGCACGTAAATCGGTTGCCATGACTGGCGCCCCGTTAAGTCCTTCAACGCCCTGAATGATCGCGGTATTGCCCTCGATGTGAACATTCGCACCCAGTCGCATGAATTCCTGGATATGCATGAATCGATTCTCAAACACGGTTTCCGTAACTGAACCGGTTCCCTCTGCAATTGCATTGAGCGCACAAAACTGGGCCTGCATGTCGGTCGGAAAACCGGGATAAGGCGCGGTCCTGATATTCACCGCATGCGGTTTGCGTCCCTCCATATCGAGTTCGATCCAGTCATCACCGGTATCGATCGTGGCGCCTGCTTCCCTGAGCTTGGCCAGTACCGAATCGAGTAACCTCGGATCGGTGCGCTTGACCAAAACCTTGCCGCCGGTAATCGCCGCAGCCACCAGGTAGGTACCGGTTTCGATACGATCGGGTAATACCGTGTAATCACAGCCGCGCAGCTTTTCGACACCATGAACCTTGATCGTGTCAGTACCGGCATCTTCAATATGACCACCCATGGCGTTGATAAAATCGGCAAGGTCAACGACTTCGGGTTCACGTGCCGCGTTTTCAAGAACCGTGGTACCGTCGGCCAGGCTGGCCGCCATCATCAGGTTTTCGGTACCGGTCACGGTGACCTGGTCCATGACGATACGAGCGCCTTTAAGCCGTTTACAACTCGCCTTGATGTAGCCCTGTTCGACCAGGATATCCGCACCCATCGCCTCGAGGCCACTGAGGTGCATATCCACGGGTCTGGCACCTATTGCACAACCCCCGGGGAGCGATACTTCGGCGCGTCCAAAGCGTGCCAGCAGCGGTCCCAGCACCAGGATTGAGGCACGCATGGTTTTAACCAGTTCATAAGGAGCAAAAGTATTCTCGAGTGTCGTCGGATCTATCTCGATGCTCATTTTTTCACCGATAGTGAGCAATACTCCCATGCGACCCAGTAATTCCATCGTCGTGGTGACATCGTGCAAGTGCGGCACATTGCGGACTATCACCGCACTGTCGGCAAGCAGGGTACCCGCAAGAATTGGCAATACCGCATTCTTGGAACCGGAAACCCGCACATCCCCCAGCAGGGGCACTCCACCTTTGATGATTAACTTGTTCATTCACAACCGCTGAATTCAAGGGCGGACATTCTAACAGAAGACCACCGTTAGTATAGGGTTATACCGCTATTCCCTGGCCACCCCACGGCAACAACGCCGGTCTTCGAAATCCGGCGGGTCACTGAGATTAAGAGAGCCCCAATCGGGGAATGGCACAGGTCCCCAATTATTCCTGGTTGCGATCCTGTAGCGTTTTTATCAATCCATCGACACCATTCTTTTTAATCGCGCGTGCAAAGCTCGATCGGTAATTAGTCACCAGGCTTACATCATCAACACTGATATCAAAAACCTTCCAGCCATCTTCACCGAGACGCAAGGTGTAGTTGATCGGTATCGGAAAGCCTCCAGCCTGTTCAACTTCGGTCCTGACCATAACTTTACCGTCGGCCTCAAGACCTTCCATCGGCAGGTAAATGAGCTGTTGGTCGGTATATTCAAGCAAGGCGGAGCTGTAAGTTCGAACCAGCAGTAGACGGAACTCTTCGATAATGGTGGGGCGTTGCTCGGCATTGACTTTTTCTTTGTATTGACCAAGGGCCAGGTCGGTCATCGCCGAAAAATCAAAATGCGGCAATACCACTTCGTTGACCAGCTTGTAGACGCCCTCGGGATCGCTCTTGTAGGTATCGGCGTTGGCCTTGATTTCAGCCAATACCTTATCCGAGGTTTCCCTGATCAATTGTTCAGGTCCAGTCACGGCCTGGACGGGCAACGCAACCAGCAATAACATAAACGCGAATACTTTTTTCACTGGAACACTCCACTGACGCTTTTGAGCTTTGACACGAGATTATTAAAATCATTCACTGCACGCAAATACTCCGCGTAGGCAAGTACATATACCTGTAAAGCATTAATAATGTCGTCGGCTTCCTCGAGTCCTGCCTCGAAATCGGAATAGGACGCTATCATCCATCGGCGAGCAGCTCTGGAACTTTCGCGCATCGAACCGATAGCCTTGTGTTTGGCCTGCATCGAGTAATACTGCTCACGCACCTGGAACGGAATACCCAGGCGCGCAAACGATGCTTTATGAACCAGCGCATCGAGCTCCGCCTGCGCCTGCACCACCCGCGCGGGCTGTGCGCCCTGCTCCCACTGCCAGCGCATACCGAGCAGCGGCGAAAGGGCCGCATGATTAAAAGGATCATAAATATGCGGATTCTCAAGCGTGTCCCGTTCCGGTGAGACAGCCACCGATCCCGCGACTCCGGCATAGACGATGGGTTTCTTGTCCGCCCGCGTGGCCTTGACCAACGCACGGCGCGCGGTCAAACCCGCCTCGACCTGCTTGAACTCGACTCGATTGTCGAGCGCGAGGTTGATCCACTCCTCAAGATTCTGCTCGGGCAATGGCAGCGGTTGCAAGCGTCGGTCTGCAAGCTCGATTATCTCCTCTTCACGGCCGGTCAGAAATTTGAGGCCCGCCATTGCAATTTGCTCCAGGCCATTAGCCTCGGCCAGAAAATTATCAATCAAACCGAGTCCCGCCTGCAACGCGTACTTATCCGACAGGCTCGCCTCGCCCGAACCTTCTTCCAGCCAACCGTCAACCAGTTCAAGCGCTCCTTCAAGACGACCGCGAGTATCCTCGAGCAGCAAACGGCTATCGCGTGCGGTCAGGTAACCGTAGTAAGCCTTGACCACCTGCAGCGCAACCTCGTCACGTTGCAGCGTAACGTCCTGTTGCTTGATCATAATATTGTTTTGTGCCGCTTCCTGGTAATTCTCGAGGCGACCGAAAGTCGCCAGCGGTTTAACAATGCTGAAGGTCAGCCCGCCCCAGATCGACAATCCATCATCAAAGTCGTAGGCGTCGTCGCGGGGAGTGCAATCTCCACTGCAGGATTTGTCGCCATCTTCATAAAATCCGCCATCCAGGCCCGTCGCGAGCGCGAGATAACTATCCACCGAGTAGCGCCAACCCTCAGAACCTTTGGCTTCCTGCAGCAGACCCTGCGCCTTACGAACAAAAGCCTGTTTCTCATCGATACGGGGGTCATTCGTTAACGCCAGTTCGATAGCCTGTTCCAGGTTTAGCTTAGCAGCAGCGTAAAGCCCCGAACTGGTGCCAAGCAAGGCAAAAAGCCAGACAAGTTTCATTGCGATCTTAAGCATAATCATGATTCTTCCTTAGCGATGCTGAATGCTAGCTGACTCGAACCGCCAGTTAGCTGGAAATCCACGCAGAGTCTATCCGCTAAACCGCTACAAGTGAACGCCCAAGGTGGCAATTGAGAATCATTCCTACGAAATACTGGCAAAATAGTCGCATTAAAGTTAGTGTTCGCCTCTTCAATCCCGTCAGCACAGTTTATATGTCCAGATCATTAACAGATCGACATAGCTTTAGCTATGAAGAACTCATCGAATGCGGCAAAGGTGATTTGTTCGGACCGGGTAACGCACTGCTACCCTTGCCACCCATGTTGATGTTCGACCGCATCATTAATATCGATGATACCGGCGGCAAGTTCGAAAAGGGCGAAATTATCGCCGAGTTAGATGTCAACCCGGATCTCTGGTTCTTCAAATGTCATTTCGAAACCGATCCGGTAATGCCTGGCTGTCTCGGTCTCGACGCGATGTGGCAATTGATCGGATTCTTCCTCGGCTGGAAAGGCGGCCCGGGGCACGGACGGGCCCTCGGCGCTGGTGAAGTCAAGTATTTCGGGCAAGTGTTGCCGGCAGCAAAACTGGTCACCTACCGTATCGATATGAAACGCGTAATCATGCGCAAGCTGGTTATGGGCATCGGTGACGCCTCGATGGAGGTCGATGGCAGGGAGATCTATAGTGCAAAAGATTTACGCGTCGGCCTGTTCACTTCCACCGACGAATTCTGACGACCCTGCACGACGCATGTTGAGTTCGCTTAGCCACATCGCAGCCGTCATCACAGGACTGGCTTTACTTGTCTGGAGCGCAGACAAGTTCGTCGAGGGCGCAGCGGCCATGGCCCGCTTACTGGGTGTTTCGATCATGATCATCGGTATCACGATCGTGGGTTTCGGTACTTCGGCACCCGAGATCGTGGTTTCGATCGTCGCGGTCATGCAAGGTACTCCTGATCTCGCAATTGGTAACGCTCTCGGTTCCAACATCGCAAACATCGGCTTGATCCTTGGCGTCACCGCGATCCTCGCGCCAATTCCGATCGTGACTCGCCTGTTTAAAACCGAGTACCCGTTGCTGTTGCTGGCCACGGCAGTAATGGCGTGGAGCCTGTTCGATTTAACACTCGATATTGTCGACGGTTTTGCCCTATTCGGACTATTGCTGCTGAGCCTTTACCACCTGGTACGCGAACACCGCCGACATCCGGCCGAGTATGCCCAGGAGGAACATGAACTCGAAGAGATGGTCCACGAATTAAAAATGTCCGCTGCCATCGGCTGGCTGTTACTGGGGCTAGTGGTACTGGTCGGCAGTTCCAAGCTGCTGGTCTGGGGAGCATCCAGCATCGCTCAGACCTTCGGCGTCAGTGAACTGATTATCGGCCTTACCATCGTCGCGCTCGGTACCAGCCTGCCCGAGCTCGCGGCATCAATTGCCAGTCTCAAGAAAGGCAAACCCGATCTCGCGATCGGCAACGTGATTGGTTCCAACCTGTTTAATTCGCTCGCAGTAATTGGTTTGCCGGCATTATTTACAACTTTTAGCATCGATGCCTCCGCGCGCTCGCGCGATCTGGTGGTTGTCGTCGTGCTGACACTGGCACTGCTGCTATTGTCACGTTTTCCGGCTGCCGTACCGCGCCACCTCACCCGCATCAAGGGGATCTTCCTGTTCGCGGCTTTTGTCATTTACCAGCTATATTTGTATTATGAAGTCGCCGTGGGATAACTATGACAAGACACGCCTATATCGAGCTAGGCCTCGCTGTATTAAGAGCTGAAGCGGACGCAATTTCAAGCCTGACCGAACGCCTGGATCAGAGCTTTCACGACGCCTGCGAATTGATACTTAAATGCAATGGTCGTATCGTTGTCACCGGTATGGGGAAATCCGGACATATTGCCAACAAAATTGCGGCAACCCTGGCCAGCACCGGAACACCCGCCTTTTTCATGCATCCCGGTGAGGCCAGTCACGGCGACCTCGGTATGATCACCGCGCAAGACCTCGTAATAGCATTATCAAATTCCGGTGAAACCAGCGAAATCACACTGTTGTTACCGCTGCTGAAACGCCTCGGTATTCCCCTGCTCGCGCTAAGCGGAAAACCAGCTTCCACCATAGCCCGGAGTGCTGATATCCATCTCGATGTCAGTGTGGCCAAGGAAGCCTGTCCACTGGGTCTGGCACCCACGTCAAGTACCACGGCTGCGCTCGCGATGGGTGATGCGCTGGCCGTGGCGGTGCTGGAAGCACGCGGTTTCACCGAAGAAGATTTCGCCCTGTCGCACCCCGGGGGTAACCTGGGTCGTCGCCTGCTGCTGCGCGTCAGCGACATCATGCATACCGGCAACGCCATTCCGCTAGTCACCGCTGAATCCACGCTCAAGGACACTTTATTGGAGATGACCGCCAAGGGCCTTGGTATGACGGGAGTCATCGATTCCGGAAATAATAAGCTGGTAGGTATTTACACCGATGGCGACCTACGCCGCACCTTTGAAAAAATGCCGGATATCGGCTCGGCACGGGTGCAAGACTTCATGACCACAAACTGCGTGACCATCGAGGCTGATCGCATTGCCAGCGAGGCATTGAAAATCATGCATGACAAGAAAATCAATTCCCTGATGGTGGTCGACGCAGACCGCAGCGTTCAGGGTGCGTTAAACATGCATGATTTATTAAGAGCGGGTGTTGTATAGGAGATATGCATGACAAACAGCGCTAGCGACAGTGCGAAGCAGGTACGATTGCTTATCGTCGATATCGACGGTGTACTCACCGATGGTGGATTAACTTTCGATAACCGCGGAGAAGAATACAAGACATTTAACTCTCTCGATGGCCACGGCATTCGCATGTTGCTCGATTGTGGAATCGAGGTTGCGGTTATAACCGGCCGTAATTCGGAAATTGTCAACCATCGCATGGGCGAACTCGGGGTCAGGCATATATACCAGGGTTATCGCGATAAATTAGAGGCTTTCGAAAAACTGCTACAGGATACCGGGCTTGAGCCTGGAAACATTGCTTATGTTGGAGATGATTTGCCTGACCTGCCGATAATGCAACGAGTCGGCCTGGCAATTGCGGTACAAAATGCACATGGCTTTGTCAAACAGCATTGCGACTGGGTCACCGATGCATCGGGTGGTAAAGGGGCGGTACGAGAGGTAAGCGATTTAATCTTGAAAGCACAGTCCCTGCTCGATGCCCGGCAACAAAGCTACCTCTTATGAACCTGCGCATTTTGGTATTGGTATTCGTTCTCGGCATCGGCGCGATCGCGGTCGGTTGGGTTTACGAGTCGCGCTTACGCAGCACAATCGAAAGAGCTGATCTGATTATTCCCGACAATATCGATTACTACCTGACCAACTTGCATTATCGTGCGATGAAAACCGACGGCAACGTCGACTACGAGTTTAATAGTCCGCGCCTTGAGCACTACCCCCGTAACGATGTCAGCATCATCGAGGTTCCTTCGCTAAAAATATTCGGCGACAGGGAACCCTGGCAGGTCGATGCAACTAACGGTGAGTTCGTGCACCAGGACAATATCTTGCACCTGCGCGACCAGGTGGTGATGCAAAGGCAAGGCAATAATCCAATGCAGATGTACGGCGAAAGTATCAGCTTCGAGCCGGACCGGGACCTGGTTACCAGTGATGCGAAAATCTCAATGCGCAGCAAGCAGGCTCACATCGAAGCCGAGCAAGCCTTTTTTGATCTCGCCGGCAAGGTATACCGATTCAACAAAACACGAGCAACTTATTATCATGAAGATAGTTAAAGTCGTTGCATTATTTTTGCTGTTGCTTCCCACACAACTCTGGGCGCTCGGTTCCGACGGCGACCAGCCGATCCAAGTCGAGGCCGACAGCCTCGAAGTCAGGGAAGCTGAAAACATCAGTATCTACGAGGGCAACGTCAACCTGGTGCAAGGAAGCCTGCAGATTAGTTGCGACCGTATGGTGATTCACTTTAATAACGCCAACGAGCTGCAGCTCATCGAAATGACTGGCGACCCGGCTCGTTTTCGGCAACTCGATGATGATCAACAGGAAATGTTAGGGCAGGCAAAACAGATCGACTACACCGAAGCCCAATCTGTTCTCGAGCTGCGTGGTACGGCACGTTTCAGTCATGCGGGGGATATCATCGAAAGTGACCTGATCCGCGTCGACACTGAAAACAACGGCATCCAGGCCGGTAGTTCAGAATCCGATCGGCGCGTCAAGATGCTGATTAAGCCTCGACAAGATTCAACACCTGCCGAATAGATCTGTTGATGAGCGATACCAATCTACTGGAAGCGGCTGAATTAGCCAAGGCTTACAACAAGCGGGAGGTCGTCAAATCGGTTTCACTGCATGTCGCAGGCGGGGAAATCGTCGGCCTGCTCGGCCCTAACGGTGCCGGTAAAACAACTTGTTTTTACATGATTGTCGGCCTGATCAACAATGACTCGGGCAGCATCAGGCTCAATAACCAGACCATTAGCGATCTGCCGATGCATCTACGCGCCAAACTGGGGATAGGCTATTTACCGCAGGAGGCCTCGGTATTTCGCAGTCTCACCGTGGCGCAGAATATCCTGGCCATTCTGCAACTGCGCAAGGACCTCGATCAGGACGCACGAAATCAAACGCTGGAACATCTGATGGACGAGTTTCAGATCGAGCATCTGCGCGATACCGACGGCATTTCTCTCTCAGGTGGAGAACGACGCCGCGTGGAAATTGCGCGCGCACTGGCCAATCAACCCGAATTTATCCTGCTGGACGAACCCTTCGCCGGGGTAGACCCGATCTCTGTCATCGACATCCAGTCAATTATCCGGCAGCTCGCCGAACGTGGGATCGGGGTATTGATAACCGATCATAATGTTCGCGAGACTCTGGGGATATGCGATCGAGCCTATGTTATGGGGGACGGCGAGGTCCTGGCCGAGGGCAATCCGGGCCAGATTCTCGATAATAAAATAGTTAGAAAGATTTACTTGGGAGACGATTTTAAGCTATAACTGTTCTCATGGGAGATAACAATTATCCGGACAAAATATCAGCCAGGGAACGGTCTCGCCTGTGAAACAAAGCCTGCAACTGCGAATAGGGCAAAGCCTTACGATGACACCCCAGTTGCAACAGGCAATCAAGTTGCTGCAGCTCTCCTCGCTGGAATTACAGGCCGAAATCCAGGAAACCCTGGATGCCAACCCGCTACTCGAACAGGACGACAATCTCGGTGAAATAACCGTTATCGATCCCGATGCACAGCGGGATGGCGGCGCCAATGGCGAAGATGCCACCGATTTTAAAATTCCCGAAAGCCCGGTTTCAGAAAACCGAGCCGAGCAAACGTTGCCGGACGATCTCGAAATCGATGCACGCTGGGAACATATTTACGATAACCTGCCCAATTCACCCAGCCAGTCTTCCGCTTCGGGAATTGATAACCGTGAGATGTTTGAAAACCAGGCAGGTGCCGAGGATACGCTTAAAATTCACCTCACATGGCAGCTTGACTGTGCGCATATTTCGGAGACTGATCATGACATCGGGCTCGCGATTATCGACGCTATCGACGATAGCGGATATCTTAATGAAACGATCGAAGACCTACACGAGGGCCTGGTGCAACAACACGAGGCGCTGGAGCTCGATGAAGTCGAAGCAGTATTGCACCTGGTGCAACGTTTCGATCCAGTAGGGGTCGCGGCCAGCTCACCGAGCGAATGCATGGCTATCCAACTGGAGCAATACGATCCTGAAACACCCTGCCTTTCCAAGGCAAAGGTTCTGGTTGAAAAGTACCTCGAGCATCTTGCCAATAACGATGTAGCATTGCTTAAGCGTCGATTGCAGGCCAGTGACAGCGAATTAGCGGAAATCATCAAGCTGATCCAGACCACCAACCCGCACCCGGGTCACAGTATCAGTGAAAACCACGCCGAGTATGTGGTACCGGATGTTTACGTCAGCAAGCATTCCGGACGCTGGGGAGTCAGCATCAACCCGGAACATGCGCCTCGCCTCAGGGTGAATGACCAGTACGCAAACCTGATCAAGCGCAGCGATAGTAGCGACCAGAATACCTATTTAAAAGATCATTTGCAGGAGGCGCGATGGTTTATCAAGAGCCTGCAGAGCCGCAACGAAACCTTGCTACGTGTCGCAACAGCCATTGTTGAACGCCAGCAGGCGTTCCTGGAATATGGTGAAGAGGCGATGCAGCCAATGGTGCTTCGCGATATTGCGGAATTGCTAGAATTACACGAATCCACAATTTCGCGAGTAACCACTCACAAGTACATGCACACCCCGCGGGGTATACTCGAATTCAAGTACTTTTTTTCCAGTCATGTGGGTACCGCCGATGGCGGTGAATGCTCAGCCACGGCGATTCGGGCAATTATTAAAAAATTTGTCGCCGCCGAAAAGCCGGAGAAACCATTAAGCGATAACAAGATCGCAACTTTATTGGAGCAACAGGGAATAAACGTAGCCAGGAGAACCGTAGCTAAATATAGGGAAGCGTTAAATATTCCACCATCCAATGAGCGTAAACGTCTCTTTTGAGACACTAACGATTCGCAGCAATGCGAATCACACAGCCGAGGAGATAAAAAGATGCAAGTCAGTTTAAGCGGTCATCACGTAGAAATAACTGAATCCCTGCGCAACTATGTTAATGAAAAAGTCGGCAAGCTTGACCGGCATTTCGACCACGCGCTGGACATTCACATCGTACTAACTGTGGAAAAACTGCGCCACAAGGCAGAAGCCACATTGCATGTCAGTGGCAGTAACCTGCATGCGGATGATGTACAGGAAGATATGTATGCCGCGATTGATGGCCTTGTCGATAAACTTGATCGCCAGGGAAAGAAGCATAAGGAAAAAATGAAGAACCACCGGCTTAAGGGTGTGCCAGCCGAGCTAGCCTGAAATCATACCAGGGGGAGCTTGCTCCCCCCTTTTTTTTCCTTAACGTGATCCATTAGACTTGCATACTCGTACAATTCGACTAAGATTCGCGCATCAATTTCAGGTAGCCTGCATTTAAGCTTCGAATAATGACAATTTCTGCACTTTTGTCACCACATGGTATTTTTCTAGACACTGAAATTACCAGTAAAAAAAAGCTCCTCGAATTGATCGCCAACATCGTGGCTGATCGAACTCAGCTTTCAGAATCAGCAATATATAATAACCTGTTGAATCGTGAACGCCTGGGCAGTACAGGCCTGGGCCAGGGTTTTGCCGTACCCCATGCGCGCCTGGAAAACCTGGACCACACCATAGGCTTTTTTTTCCGACTGAAGGATGCGGTAAATTTCGAATCACCCGACAATCAGCCGGTCGACCTGGTATTTACCATCATCATTCCCGAACAAGCGACCGAAGAACACTTGATCATACTATCCTCGCTCGCCGGAATATTTTCCAAGCCGGAGGTTTGTGAAGCGATCCGAAGCGCAGCTAGCAAGGAAGAAATCGCACAAATCATCGAATTGGCCGAGCAATGAGACCCTCGTTAATAATTCGTGAATTTCTCTCCCGCTACCAGCACAAACTAAAACTAAACTTCACTTCTCGCGAGATCGGTCTTGAGCGCGAAATTAAATTGTCGCGCCAGGCTTCGAACACCTTTGATGCAGCCGACTATTTCAACGTAATTCGCACCTCGAGTATTGTCGTTGTCGGCTACCAGGAATCACGCTACATCCAGAAACTGGGAACTATCCTGGGCCTTGAATTTCCCGAGGTGTCGCTACCGGTGGCACAGGGACGTAACCTGGCGGTGTTGGTAGAAGCAGCAACCCGCAACCATTTATTGCAAATAAACGGGTACAATGCCGCACAAGATTTTATCACGCGTCAAAAGCGTGCTGTTCCCCAGGATTTTGAACCTTCAGAATAGAGCTTCGAGGATGACAGTAAAGTGAAACTGGTGATTGTCAGCGGTCTGTCCGGCTCCGGAAAAACCGTAGCCCTGCATACCCTGGAGGACGCGGGATACTATTGCATCGATAACCTGCCGCTCGGAATGTTACCGGAACTCGTCGATAACATGATCAATACCACCCCGGAGCCATATGACCTGGTAGCGATTGCTATCGATGCCCGCAGCGGTGTCGACAATACAGATCGTTTCGACGTCATCATGCAACAGATTAGTAAACATTCATTGCAGCTTAAAGTCCTGTTCCTGACCTCGGATACTTCCAGGCTGCTAAAACGATTCAGCGAGACCCGTCGCAAACATCCACTTTCCAGAACCGGCCTGCCGTTAGCCGATGCCATTCAGCAAGAAAAGAAATTGCTTGAAGATATACACGCCAACGCCGATCTTTCAATTGATAGTTCAAATTTAAGTGTGCACGAACTGCGGCAAATGATCATCGATCAACTGTTGTCACAAACAACTTCTGAGATGGGCGTATTGATTCAGTCCTTCGGTTTTAAAAACGGCGTCCCGCCCGATACCGATTTCGTTTTCGATGTCCGCTGCCTGCCCAATCCTCATTGGGAAAAAAATCTCAGGCCGCTAACCGGATGCGACCAGGCGGTAGTCAAGTATCTCGAAAAATACGAAGACGTCGAGAAAATGTTTGCCTCAATCTATTCTTTTCTGACTGACTGGATTCCTCGCTTCGAAAAAGAGAATCGCAGTTACATGACGATATCGATTGGCTGTACCGGTGGCAAGCATCGCTCGGTATACCTGGCAGAGCGAATCTCCGCCGAATTCAAAAAGGACCGCGGCAACCTTTCCACCCGTCATCGGGACATGACATGAGCGTCGGGATACTAGTGATTACTCACGAAGATATAGGCGCCCAGCTGGTCAGCGTCGCCAGGACAATTTTCACACAACCCGTGCTACCGATCTCCCTGGTGTCAGTACCCGCGGACCTCGAGCCCGCGGTACTCGGCAAGTATGCCGATTTGATACGAAACGCAATACAGGATCAGGAAAATGACCAGGGCGTACTGGTACTCACCGATGTATATGGAGCGACACCCGACAACCTCGCCAGGTATTTCAGTAGCGATCGCAATGCGCGAGTCGTAAGCGGGATTAACTTGCCGATGCTGCTGAGTGTATTGAACTACGCGGAACAACCGCTGGAGCAAATATGCGAGACTGCTCTCAATGGCAGTAGAAGCGGTATTCAACTGGAACAAGAATGATCATCGAAAACATTACCATCGTGAATAAACTCGGCCTGCATGCACGTGCAGCTTCCAAGCTGGTAAACTGCGCCAGCCAGTTCGAAAGCGACGTATTCATTACTCGCAAGGGTAATCGTGTTAATGCCAAGAGTATAATGGGCGTTATGATGCTTGCCGCCAGCAAGGGTGCTGAACTCGAGCTGGAGGTCGAGGGTAACGACGAACAGCAGTGCCGCGACGTGATAGTGGAGTTAATAAACGACCGCTTCGGCGAAACCGAATGACCGCAACATGATTGAAGAAGATATCGAACAACTGCGCCAGGACGTTTCGGTTGCGCTTGAAACCGAAGACAAGGTTGAGATATCAAAACTATTAAGCTCCGTTAACGTCGCGGAGATCGCCTTACTGCTTGACTCTCTGCCAGCACAACAGCGCGATTCGATCTGGCCCCTGATCGAACCGGGTGACCTGGGTGCAGTACTGCTTGAAACCCAGGACGATATTAGCGACGCCAAGCTCAAAGAACTCGATCCCGAAGAGATCACCGCCATTGTCGAAACCCTGCCCGACGTCGACGATCAAGCCGATATCATCCTGGCGCTACCGACCGACAAGCTTGTACAAACCCTGCATACGCTTGATGCGAACAAGCGTGAAATGCTCGAATCGGTATTATCGTACAGCGAGGATACCGCCGGTGGCCTGATGAACCTCGACCAGGTCACGGTACGCGCCGACGTATCACTCGATGTGGTGTTGCGTTACCTGCGCATCCGCGGCGAGTTACCGGATCATACCGACCAGTTA
>Ga0224508_10000313_pt1 | contig 49056 bp, 53 predicted proteins | sample SF_Jan12_sed_USG_4_FD_170157 | JGI IMG/M metagenome (GOLD analysis project Ga0224508, IMG submission 170157) | Sediment microbial communities from San Francisco Bay, California, United States - SF_Jan12_sed_USGS_21 | ecosystem: Environmental > Aquatic > Marine > Sediment | place: USA... | reverse complement strand
CACGCCGGATCGACCGCTGGGTGACCTTGGCAAATACGGCGTCGCGGAGTTCCCCAAAGAGCGCATTAGCTAATCGCAGGGCCCCATAGGCGAGGAGAAAGAAAATAGGTACCGTAAGTAGCGCGTTCGGTTTATCCAGCGCATCAACAATTTCTTTGATGATTAGCGGAATGCCTATGCTCGCAAGCTTCGCTAGGATAAGAAATCCAAGCGCGATGAGTACCCGGCCACGAAATTCCCAGAGATAAGGGAGCAGCGTCGCTAACGCCGTCCATGGACGCTCGCTCGTGGGCAGTTGGGCATATTGGCTTGGACGCACGGTAACCTGTCCTATGACCTGAAACGGTTTATTCTACCTGACGATGTCTGCGATCCCGAAGATAACCACTCGTTCTAGGCGGGATCGGCGTTAAACCACGTTGTGATGAATAGCCTCAGCGATGTGCCGTGATGTGTCTACCTCGGCAAGCAGCTCTTCAAGGCGAGGTATCGAAGCATCGCGTTCGATTATGGTCGATACCCGTCCAAAGCGACGCACCGCATAGGCATAGAGGTCCCATACCGCATCGATTATTGCTCGATCGTGCGTATCGACGATGTAATCGCCATAGTTATTATGGCCTGCGAGATGAAACTGTTGTACACGTTCTATCGGTATGGCATCGATGTAGTTTCGCGGATCGAACTGATGGTTGAAGGCACTAACATATACATTATTGATATCAAATAAGATAAGGCAATCAGCGCGCTCAGCCACCGCGCTAAGGAAATCCCACTCGCTCATCATCGATTGCTTGTAGGTCACATAACTCGATACATTCTCCATGAGAATCTGGCAGCCGAGATAATCCTGAACCTGGCCAATGCGCGCGGCAACGTGATCGATCGATTCGTCGGTATAAGGCAGCGGCAATAGGTCGTGCATATTCTTGCCGTCGACACCGGTCCAACATAAATGATCAGAAATCCATTCGGGCTCAACCCGTTTTGCTAAGTCCTTCAATTGTTTGAGATAATTCCAATCCAGGGGGTCGGTGCTGCCGATGGACAACGACACGCCATGCATCACCATTGGATAGTGCTCGCGGACACGATCGAGATAGTAGAGTGGCTTTCCGCCCGGGACTAGATAGTTTTCCGAAAGGATTTCAAACCAGTCAACCGGCGGCCGGTCTGAAAGCACAGCCTCGTAGTGAGTTGTGCGAAGGCCAAGACCGAAGCCGAGATAGGGCCGGTTGTGATGGCGGGGAGCGGCCACGCCGGCGGCTGTTCGTCGCAAGCTAGGAGTACTTCTCTTGATACGCTTCAGGATCGTAGGGTTTACCGACCTTGCCGCCGAGCGCCTCGCAGCCCTCTTTGCTGAGGGCTACCCAACCTTGTCCTTTACAGGAATTCTGGCCCTTGCAACTATTGTTCGCACTGGCGCATGACCCCTTACCCTTGCAGCTATTGACCCCGTAGCATTCTACTTTGGCCTCGCTTTCGGCGGCGCCGGCGATCGGTGTTGCCATGGTGAAAAGGCTGGCAGCGGCGGCGGCAAGAGCGAGTCCGGATAATTTTTTGTTTGTGTTCATCACCGTTTTCGTCAAAGAATACAGGCGTCGGAACTAGAGTCCGCTTCCATTAAGGGACAATTGTTGGTGTGCTTGGTTCCCGTTATGTTCATTCCGTATGGGTGGCCGGCTTCGCAGAATTCCACTATGAAGTTGGTGGCCATGAACCGCCGGGAGTGTCTATATCGGACGACAGCGTTGTTTCGCCAGCGAACGCGAACTGCGGCTGGGTATTGGCATACTGGAAGTAATTCCCTTGTAGGTAATCAAGCTCGTAACTATACAGCAGTGACAGGGTGTCTTCATCCTCGACACACTTACCGATTGTTTTCTTGTTCAGAAGCTTTGCGATTTGCACGATCGTCTTTAGAACCAGCTGTTTTATGTTATCGGTTGCGACGTTACTTACTACTGCGGTATCGATCTTCAGAAACTCGATAGGCAGATCTCGCAAATGGCCTAATGAGGCCAAGCGCGCACCAAAATTATCGAGCGAAATACGACAACCAAGTTGCGTCACATGACGTATAAATTCCTCGGCCGCCTGTGGATCGTTCCCGATCGCCGACTCATCGGTTTCCAAAATGAGGTATTCGCCGGATAATCCGTTATCTCTGAGTGACTGGTGAATCAGCGGAACGAGTTCTTTGTTGTGCGACGCATGTTGCGACAGATTAACAAAAAAAGATGCTTTCTGGCCGTTTTTGTGTAAGTCGGCCAAACCGCTAAGCGCGTGCTTGATCACCCATTGGTCAATTGCGTGGATTTGACCGGACTGTTCAGCCGCAGGCATAAATTCTCCGGCGGAGATGAGCTCGTCGCCATCGCCGGGCAATCGTATTAAGACTTCGAAGTATTCCGATGGGTCACCGATCAGATTGATGACCGGTTGATACACTAACTGGAAAGCGCCGTAGTCCAAGGCTTTTTGGATACGTTGCTGCCAGGTGCGAATGCCGCGGGAATACGGTTCCTTTTGGTTTGTCCTCGCTTCCTCCCTAGGCGACGCAGATTGGGCCCGGGTTTGTTTTTTCGCCTGCTCACAGGCACCGTACGCGAGCGACAGAATCTTTTCCACACTTCCGGCCGTTCTGTCGATCATAATTAGGCCGAGCGTGCATTCTGCTGCTTCGGCCTGACCTAGCGCGGCTCGCGAGGCGTCTTTGACACATTGCTTCAGCTTCTCGGCGACCGCCTCTGCGTTCTTTTGGTTGTTCTCATATAACAAGACCGCAAACTCATCGCCGCCGAAGCGCGACAACACTGCATTGTCGAGTGCGTCCCCAAAATACTCACCGACCTGGCGTAACAACCGATCGCCAGCCGCTTTGCCAAATCGGTCGTTAATGACTTTGAGCCCATCTAGTTCTATATACAGTAGTGCGCTCGCTTTTCCACCGCCTTTGACTTGGCCGGCCGCCTTCGCAAGTGCCTGCAGGAAGTAATCTCGTTTATAGGCGCCCGTGAGCGGATCGCGCAGGCCCGTTTCTCCAGAATCGTTGTCACTACCACCATGTTTGCTCGCATCGTCGACGACGATCTGTGTACAATCTTCACCCCCGATATTTATTACCGATACGCTGACATAGATTCTTGCCTTAGAGCCATTTTTCTTTCTTGCTTGAAATTCCTGAGGTTCTGTTGGTTTTTTGTTGTTCTTGTCCACTTTGCGCAAATAGCTTTTGAATCTAGCACGGTCGCTTTTGTCGATAAGATCCAATACCGGCACACCTTCCAGCTCTTCCAGCCCGCCGTACCCAAACAAATCTAGATAGGCCTTATTTGCATCTACGTGCATGCCATCATGGCTATAGCAAATCGCCTCCATTGACCCATCGATCATGGCTTGATGCTTGTTCTCGATTTCTTGGAGCAGGGCGGTGGTTTTCTTGTAATTGTCCCATCCCTCAACAACTGCCAACTCACGCTCTATAGCAGGGACGATTCGGGCGGGTTCACTCTTTAGGATTACATCGCGCGCGCCTGCACGCATAACTTCAATAAGATCGGCGTCGTTGATTTTTTTCGTGAGAATGAAGAAAGGGAGATCAGGTTTGATATGCTTAATCGTGTCAAGCGCCAGCATTGCGCCCAAATGCGGTAGGCGATACTCAGATACGACCAGATCCCACTTCGCTTCGTTTAAGGCTGACTGCATGCCGGCCAAATCTTGTACGCGCTGCGATTTAAGCATGTAGCCATGCTTGCGCAGCACACTCACCGGGATGTCAGCGTCATCCGGTGAGTCATCGACAATCAGTAATCGTAGTATTTTCTTGTCCAAGATTGGAATTCCCAACGATAAGAGTAGTTTAGGCCAAAATCGAGGTTCCGTGTATCAGGCCTGTGCGCACCGTATGAGATTACCAATTAGTCAGGAACTTGCCGGGCGTGGAAACACAACCAGGTGATCCGGTTGCACGCGAATGCCAACCTTGGTACCCATTGGGGCATCGGCATGGCTTGGAAACAGGGAAAGTACTTGGCCGCCGCTTGGCAATAGCAAGGTGTATAAAATCTCAGCCCCCTTGAACGCCTTTTGGGTGACCTTCGCTCTAAGCGGGCTGTCTGGGTCGGGTACGATATCGTCGGGACGAAACAAAACCTCGATAGGCGCGTCCGCGCCCCAGGGGTAGGCACGATTTCCCTTACAGACACCGATTTCTGTCTGCACGGTATCGGGGGCAATCAGCGTGCCGGTGAGGAACACCCCTTGGCCGATGAAATCGGCGACGAATCGACAAGCAGGTTCGTGATAGAGATTGTAGGGTGTATCCCATTGTAAGATTCGCCCCTCGTGCATCACGCCGACCTTATCGGCTAGCGCGAATGCCTCATTTTGGTCATGAGTAACCAGCACCGCGGTAGTCCCTTGTTGTTTCAAAACGTCACGTACCTCTACGCTGAGGCGTTCCCGCAGTTCAATATCCAGGTCGGAAAAAGGTTCGTCCATGAGTATCAGGTCGGGCTTTGGTGCTAGCGCGCGGGCAAGCGCAACTCGTTGTTGCTGTCCGCCCGAGAGTTCATGGGGGTAGCGTTTTTCCATGCCCCCGAGTCCAACCCGGTCCAAGAGATCCATGATCGCAGTCCGTTTCTCGCTGTTCCCGGTCCCACGTAGGCCAAAACCTACGTTGTCGGCGACGTCGAGGTGGGGGAATAGGGCGTAGTCTTGAAATACCATACCGAGGCGACGCTTCTCCGGTGCTAGCGTGAAGCCGGGCCGAGAGACCTCACGCCCGCTGATTAAGATCTTGCCGGCGGCAAGCGGATGGAACCCGGCGATTGCACGCAACACGGTAGTCTTGCCACAGCCGCTTGGGCCCAACAACGATACGAGATTGCCCTCCGTCACATGCATCGCGAGACCGTCTACGGCGGGACGGCCATCGTAGCGACAATCGACATCAACCAGGGTGAGCAGTTCGGTCAACACATCTTCCTGCTGGTAGATCAGCGCCGATGATAGCAAATCTCATTTCCACGATCTGCCGTGGCAGGGCTGGGGGTGGCAACGCCGCGGCGCACCTAAAACCGAACTGCAAGCAGCAATTCAAGTAATGCCTTTTGCGAATGCAAACGGTTTTCGGCCTCATCCCAGACGACGCTCTGCGGCCCGTCGATGACTTCGGCCGCTACCTCATGGCCACGATAGGCGGGCAGACAATGCATGAATATCGCATCCGGTTTGGCTAATGACATGATGTTTTCATCGACCGTATAGCCGGCAAAATCCCGCTCACGTTTGGCCTTTTCTTCTTCATAACCCATGCCGGCCCAGGCGTCAGTGACCACGATGTCTGCGTCGTGGGCCACCCGACTCGGGTCTTGGCTGAGCGTGACATGACCACGGCATGCATCGAGAATCGTACTATCGGGCTCATAGCCCGCAGGGGCAGCGATATGTAACTGAAAGTCAAGCAAGGCGGCCGCATTCATCCAAGAATGGCACACGTTGTTGCCATCACCGATCCAAGCAACCGTGCTGCCTTTGATATCACCACGTCTTTCGATGTAGGTCTGAACATCGGCCAACAGTTGGCAGGGGTGGCACTTATCGGTAAGCGCATTGATGACTGGCACATTCGAACGGGCGGCGAAGGTCTCAAGTTTGCTATGGGCGTGGGTACGAATGACGATTGCGTCGACCATGCGCGACAGTACGCGTGCCGTATCCTCTATCGGTTCTCCGCGGCCGAGTTGCGAGTCCCGTGGTGATAAGAACAAACTGCCGCCACCTAGTTGGCGCATGCCGGTTTCAAACGAGACACGCGTGCGGGTTGACGACTTTTCGAAGATAAGAGCGAGGGTTTTGCCGCGCAGTGGTTCGTAACGGTCACCACGTTTTGCGTACTGTTTAAGCTCAGATGCGCGCTTCACTAGGCGCCTGATCTCGTCGCCGCTTAAGTCCCTTAGGGTAAGAAAATGTCGCGGCGTCACGCCGACCCCAAGAACTCTTCAATGAGTTCAGAAACAACACGGGAGACCTGATCAGCCTGTTCTTCGGTGATAATCAGGGGTGGTAACAGGCGAACCACGTTCTCTACCGTCACGTTAATCAGCAAGCCGCGTTCAAGCGCGGCAGTCACGAGTTTACCGCAGGGCCGATCAAGTTCGACTGCCAACATCAGACCTTGGCCGCGCACCTGTTTGACGCCGGCTACGTGGTTCAAGGCTTCGCTTAAGGAACTCAGCATTCGCTGGCCTAGATTTGCAGCACGATCGGCAAGTCCTTCGCGCTCCATTATATCGAGGACGGCCAAGGCAACCCGACAGGCCAGCGGGCTACCGCCGAACGTAGACCCGTGATTACCAGGCTGGAAGACTTGTGCCGCCGCCCCGCGCGCGAGGCAGGCACCGATGGGTAGGCCGTTGCCAAGTGGTTTGGCGAGACTCATCACATCGGGCCGAATGTCGTTGTGTTGGTGTGCAAACCATCTGCCGGTTCGACATAACCCCGTTTGTACCTCGTCGAGCAAAAGCAACCAATTGTGTTCATCGCACAGAGACCGTAGGCCGTTTAGATAATCGGGTCGGGGAATTATGATTCCTCCCTCACCGAGGATAGGTTCAACCAACACGGCGACGACATCGTTGGCATGCTGACCAACCTGTTGTATCGCCTCGAGATTGTCATAGGGGACGCGACGGAAACCTTGTACCAGGGGTTCGAATCCAGCGTGCACCTTGCGATTGCCGGTCGCCGATAGCGTTGCCATTGTGCGGCCATGAAAACTGCCTTCTACGACAATAATGGCAGGATTACGAATCTTGCGGCGATGACCATAAAGGCGGGCAAGCTTAATGGCTGCCTCGACGGCCTCAGCCCCGGAGTTACAAAAGAAAGCACTGTCCATGCGCGAAAGCTGGCACAAACGCTCAGCGAGTTGTCGCTGCAGCGCGATGCCGAACAGGTTGGACGTGTGGACAAGTTTGCCGGCTTGTTCACACAGCGCTTCGGTTACGGCTGGATGACAGTGCCCGAGCGCGCACACGGCAATGCCAGCAATCGCGTCAAGATATTCTTTATCGTCGCTGTCCCATAGTCGTGCGCCCTGACCACGCACAAAAGACACCGGGGACCGGGCGTAGGTTTGCATAAGCGGTTCGTGTGTCATAAGAAATTGAAAGCGCCCTGCAGGCAGGGCGCTTTCAACACAAATTCTAAGTCCTAGTCACACAGATGTCCAAACAACAGCCCGGCCATAGAGCGGGTTGACAACCCTAGGGTCGGTTGTCGTTATCCGAAGATACCCGCCCCGTGTGCCTGGGTCCCGGTAATCATGAAGAACAACATCGGGATCGAAAGCATAGTATTTGTACGCGAAGCCAGTAACGCAACGCGCCCTGCTTTAGCCTTTTCTTCATCGCTGGCACCGACGATGCCAAGGACTTTCTTCTGGTTAGGCCAAATCAACACCCATACATTGAATAACATGATGGTACCAAGCCACGCACCAATGCCGATATAGGCCGATCCGCCTTGCAAGGTAAAGGCGTCCATAAAACTATGACCCGGAAAGCGAATCAAATAATACGCCCCGGTAATCCAAGTGGCTGCCGCTGCCCAGCGGAACCACAGCAACGCGCGTGGCGCAATATGTTTGGTGATGCCGGCCGCTGTGCCATCGGCTTTTGCTTGGCCCAGGCCCGGCACTTGTACAAAGTTAAAGTAATACAGCAAACCGATCCACGTAATCCCTGCAAGAATGTGCAGCCATCGGTCGAGCACCAGTTCCATCGCAATCTCCCCCTGACTAAGTTCTGCTTATGTTGTTAGAAACCCACTTGCAAAGACGTACAAGATGACGGTTAGCACCAAACCGGAGATGATCGTACCCCAAATGGAGTCTAGCGGATTTTTCATCGTTGTTTTCCTCTCAGAACGGGTAATTGAGTGGAATCGTTGGGGATCTAGCCTAAGGCAGTTCTGGCTGGATTTCAAGCGAACCTAGTGCCAGTTTGCGCTACTGGTGGGTTTGCAAGTTACAAGATTCGAATACCCATTTATAATCGTTGCCCCGTTCCATCATTTACATGTGAAACTTGGTCAATATGGCTGCGATCAAAAAAGTGGTTCTTGCGTACTCTGGTGGTCTCGACACCTCAGTCATACTGAAATGGCTGCAGGACGTTTACGGCTGTGAGGTGATTACATTCACGGCTGATATCGGACAAGGTGAGGAGATCGAGGTTGCGCGAGAGAAGGCCCATCGTTTCGGGGCAAAGGAAGTCTACATCGAGGACCTCAAGGAAGAATTTGTACGTGATTTTGTGTTTCCCATGTTCCACGCCAATACCCTTTATGAGGGTGAGTACTTGCTGGGGACAGCCATCGCGAGGCCATTGATCGCCAAGCGTCTGATAGAAATTGCGACCGAAACGGGCGCCGACGCCATCGCCCACGGCGCAACCGGCAAGGGTAACGATCAAGTACGCTTTGAGCTTGGGGCCTATGCGCTGAAACCCGATATACAGGTGATCACACCTTGGCGAGAATGGGATCTCACATCGCGCGAGAAGTTGCTTGCCTATGCGCAAGAGCACCGCATCCCGGTCGAAAAAAAGCGGGGCAACAAATCACCTTACTCCATGGATGCCACCCTGTTACACATCTCCTATGAAGGTGGCGTACTTGAGGACCCATGGATTGAACCTGACGACAGCATGTGGTCCCGAACTGTGTCCCCAGAAACTGCACCCGACGAAACAACATGCATTGAGTTAACATTCGAACGCGGGAATGCAGTGGCGCTCAATGGAGAATCAATGACGCCGGCGTCATTACTAACCACACTCAACGATTTGGCGGGACGCAATGGAATCGGGCGTATCGATATCGTCGAGAATCGCTATGTCGGTATGAAGTCACGCGGTTGTTACGAGACGCCCGGTGGCACCATCCTGCTTAAGGCTCATCGGGCGATTGAATCGATCACGCTTGATCGGGAAGTGATGCACCTAAAGGATGAATTAATGCCGCGTTACGCCAGCCTTATTTACAATGGCTACTGGTGGAGTCCCGAACGCAAAATATTGCAGTCAGCAATTGATGCGTCCCAAGAGTACGTCAATGGCGATGTACGCCTAAAGCTCTACAAGGGAAACACGATGGTTGTTGGCAGACGTTCGGAAAAAGATAGCTTATTCGATGCCGACGTCGTTACCTTTGAGGAAGATGCTGGGGCCTATGATCAGCGTGATGCGGATGGTTTCATCAAGCTAAACGCTTTGCGTATGCGCTTGGCGGCACAAAAGCAACGGCATTGAGATAGGGGTCTGGAGTAACTAGGTTCACAGATCTTCCAGCTTGGTAGAGATTGACGTGGGCGATAGTCGAGATCGAGAACCAACCGTGGCCATCATCATGCCTGTACTCAACGATGCTACTCAGGTCGAGGCTGGCCTAGAAGCCCTGTATCGATGCGACATGCCCAATGAGGTCATTGTTGTCGACGGTGGTAGCGATGACACTACCGCGGACGTCGTTCGTCGGTTGATCGGACAAAGCAGTGAAGCCAAATCTATCTTTCGCTTTACGGTAGCGCCTCGTTCCCGTGCCCTGCAGATGAATGTAGGTGCATTGCAGGCGCAATCCGATGTTCTGTTATTCTTGCACGTCGATGTCCGTCTGCCAGATTCAGCCATGGACAGTGTCCGTGACTCGATTAAGCGAGGCGCATCTTGGGGGCGGTTCGATATGCGCCTCGATGATGATGCTGTAATCTTTCGCATCATCGAGTCATGTATGAATATGCGCTCGGCTCTGACTGGTATCGCCACTGGTGATCAAGCGATCTTTGTCCGGCGCGATGTCTTCAGAACACTTGGCGGTTATGCGTCCATACCGCTGATGGAGGACGTGGAATTCTGCAAACGTTTAAAATGGATAGGTCCTCCCGCTCTGATCCGCAAGCAGGTGAGAGCATCCACGCGCCGTTGGCGCCAGTATGGGATCATACGAACTGTGATACTTATGTGGTTCCTGCGCTTGTTTTATTGGTTGGGTGTCAGCCCCAAGACGGTGGCGCGTCTCTACCCAGACACGCGATAGACGATGAAATCCCCTGATCTAATTCTTTTCGCCAAACAGCCGACTCCAGGCGAGGTCAAAACTCGCTTGCAGCCGGACTACAGCCCCGAACAAGCGGCGCAAATCGCCGAATTTCTTATTCGTGATACGGCAAAGCTGGCGGCGACTAACTGGCCCAGCGATGTGTATTTTTACGCTGCGCCGGACGCGGATCATCCGTTTTTTCGCCGCTTGGCCGAGGAGTTTCATCTTCATTTGGCAACGCAGGCGAACGCGGATCTGGGCCTCAAGATGCTCACCGCTCTGCGTCAGGGCATTGAGCGCAGTGGCGCTGCCGGTGTCTTGGGGTGCGACGTACCTCATTGCCGAGGAGCCATCCTTGAGCTCGCTCACGAGAAACTTGCGCGCAGGGAAAACGTTATCGGGCCGACCGAAGACGGCGGTTACTATTTTATTGGACTACAGCAGGCACCAGGCGCCTTATTTGAACACATTGAGTGGGGCGGGAGCCGGGTCTTCGAGACCACTTTGCTGCGGGCGCAGCAGCTAGGCATCGCTTTCGAGGTGTTACCAAAACTAACAGATATCGATACGCGTGACGATCTTTGGATCACCGCGCATCAGTACGAGCCGCTGCGCAAGTTTCTCTATGACCTCCTCGCTGGCAACATCACAAGTTACGCCGATGGTCTCCGCTGAATCGCCGGTTTGTTCTTTAGACCAAGGATCCACTACAACTGCTACCGTTACCGGCCGTGCATCCGAAGCAATGTGGGCCTACACTGATTGCACTATCCGCGAGGCGGTTCGCTTCGATTTCCCATAAATAACGATGTGGTCGAGTACCGAGTGGTAGATCAAGCATCTGGTTGAAATCACAATCATAAACACGCGCGCGCCAATCGACGCTTAGCAAGCGTCGACACATGAGACCCGGCACCGTGTCAGCATTGAAGTTGTCGGTAATAAGCTTCTGGTACTTCTGGCGTTGCCCCGTCCGGTCTAGGTAGTGGGCGAAACGATTGATTGGCAGATTGGTGATCGTCAATAAGCGATTGAATCGGATTCCGAAGTCATCGAACAGACGTCGTTTGTACTCTGCTTCAAGCTTAGGCTGCGGTGGCGGTAAGCTCGCGCCGCCGGGATTGTAGACAAGATCAAGGGTAAGCCCCTCGTTGATCCCGTAGCCATGCTTGTTTAATTGGCGCAATGCGTTGATACTTTGGTCGAATACTCCGCGGCCTCGCTGTGCATCCACGTTTTTCTGACTGTAACAAGGCAATGAACACACTAATGTTATCTGGCGCTTAGCATACCAGCTAGCCAAGTCTTCCTGGCCCGGCTCAAACAGCACCGTGAGATTGCAGCGCGAGATCACTTCAGCTTCCATTGCGACGAAGGCATCGACAAAACGCCGAAAGTTCGGGTTCATCTCCGGCGCGCCGCCCGTAATGTCGACCCGCGCAATAGCGGCACGTTCTGCCCATCGCAGGATGTGTTCCATCGTTTCCCACGTCATAATCTCTGTACGTTTGGGGCCAGCATCCACGTGGCAGTGGTTGCATGCTTGATTGCATAGGCGGCCCAGGTTGACCTGCAATTCGTTCAAGTTTGCACGGCGCAGGGGCCCGAGGCCGCGGGAGTGTAGGTAATGTGTAAAACTTTGACTCTCTTCCGAACGCTTGGTAATTGTTATTGGTATTACCATGTCTTGCATATCTACGGGTCCCGTGGGGTGGTGATTAGGAGGCGCAATGTAGCAGTAGCTAAGTGCAGCGGCTTATGGCTGCGCGATACTCCCACAAGTTTGTTATAAAAGGAACAGGTCTGAAATGACATCTCCTTTGTGACTAGAGATGCCTATCAAAGTTCCGGCTTATAGGCTGGCAACCTATTCAGAGCCAGCCTGGCGTCGCACGCACGCTAGATAATCCTCCCCTGATGGCTCACAGCCATCGCGCTGCGCCCGCCACAAAGCTTCGGCCAAACAGTCCATCATCTGGTGCTCAACCATATGGGAATCATCGAAACGCTCGCGTAGTGCCTGATAGATATCTATGATCCCCGGTGGGCGGTTGGTAGCAATCTGTTCCTCTATGGCGATGTGTAAACCCATATGTAGAAACGGGTTAGTTTCGCCAAAGTCTGGCAAATAGTCTCGATCTTGAAAAGCCTGTGGATTCTCCAGCACCGAATGATATTCAGGGTGGCGCAATGCTACTTCCACCGCGATCTTCTCAATCCCGGTTAGTGGCTGTTCTTGCCGAAAGTTGCACCAAGCGCGAAAGAACACTTCGCGCATTTCACCGCGCTCGCCGCCGAATGACATATTATCCCCTAAGGACTACAAGCGCGGACGAGACCGAGCACAACCGAGTACTGGTACAAGTGGTTCGTTTCGTCCAAGGGCCCGATCTCGCCGTTACCATAGATGCCAATGACGGGCAGCTTGGGAAAGTATTCCTTCACGAGTTCCAGGTCCCGATCTCGGTTGCCAAAGAAATTAGGTCCTCGACCCATACAAGGGAACAGCAGGACAAGGTCCGGTTGATCGGCAAGCGCGCGGCGCGTGTTTTCTATTACTGCGCGCATGTCACGTTCAGCCGCGAGTGCATCACGCATCGCCCAGAATAAACGCTCGCCACGATTTAGCGGGTGTGACAATGTGATCGACTGGTCATTGAGGTTTGCGGACACAATGTGATTCAGGCGGTAGCGGCCATCGCGAATCGCGGTGCTGGGGTCGCCGAATGTGACGCCACCCATAATGAGGTGTAACGGTATGCGTTCCATTTCGCGGACGCCAACCGGTAGCGCCTTAACGAGAACGTTGAGCGCTGGATAATTGCCCAGGCGAAGTACGTCATAACCGTGGACTTCGGCAACCTCGATTGGAGATGTTAGCGCCCTTACCCCTTGTGATGCGTTGATGGCGGTTTCAGCCCCATCGATAACGACCTCGACACAACCACCATCAGCAACGCGACTACTGCTCCAAACCTTAAACGGTCCTTCACCTTCGAGGTCAGCCGACACCGCCCCTATGCGTGGGGTGGTGATATCGAGCCAGTCGGCGGTTAACCCAGAGGGTGTACACAAACTGAGAATGGCCTGCCCAGGAGATCCGTTGACCGTGGGCAGCGTTAGGCGGATGGGGTCGCCGAACACCATGGCGGCTGCCCCAGGGCTGTCTAACACCCATTCTTGATCGGTGAATACGCCGGCGCCGGTGCAGCCAACGACTTGCGTGCAGCCAGCAGCACGTGCCGCCGCGCGTAGGGCTGGCTCAGGGTTAGTTGCATAATCCGGCGTAAGAAACAGCAGTACGCCATTGGCATGACTAAGACCCGCACGCGCGAGCGCCTTTTTTACTGCATCGGCGGCGTGCTCTGGGTACGTGCGTGTGCCTCGACTGAGCCCGGTCGCCACAAAGTGCTGACTCATGGACCTAATTTATCCTGATATTCACATAAATCATAGATCACACACTGGCCACAGTGGGGTTGGCGTGCGGTACACGTATAGCGGCCGTGCAAAATCAACCAGTGATGCGCTAGCCGCTGGTAGTATCTAGGCACCACCTCTAACAGCCGATCTTCGACTGCCCGGGGCGTTTTGCCGGGTGCAAGTCCAGTCCGATTTGCGACCCGAAAGATGTGTGTATCAACCGCGATCGTTGATTCGCCAAAGGCAGTATTGAGGACAACGTTAGCGGTTTTCCGGCCCACGCCAGGTAGTGCCTCCAGTTCCTGGCGCGTGCGTGGGACCTCGCCGCCGTGTTTCTGCAATAACATTCGACAGGTCTTCATGATGTTGCTGGCCTTGGTGTTGTAGAGGCCAATGGTCTTGATATAGCGCTTGAGGTTGCGAACACCGAGCTTAAGGATACTTTCAGGCGTGCGTGCGACCTCAAATAGTTCGGCGGTTGCCTTGTTGACGCTGGTGTCAGTAGCCTGGGCGGATAGGATAACTGCCACTAATAGTTGAAAAGGTGAACCGTATTCAAGCTCGGTGGTTGGAGCAGGATTAGCGCGCTTGAGTCGTTTGAAGATTTCTCGACGTTGGGCAGCGTTCATGGCGCGATGTCATTCACGACCGGTGCTTGATGGACCTCGCAGTTTGCGTGTACGCACTCGCTGAACCGCTGCCTGTATTTCGTCGCGAATTTTCGCTTTCGTCGGTACCGAGCTGGGTTGGTTGCGCCGCGCTCGATGGCGCCCACTGGAATACGCGTTCTGCTGTTGCAATCGGCGTAAGCGTGCGTATGTACGTGATCTTGCGCGGTCAACTTGTTCGCGCGAGTAGTCTGGCCACGGCCAATCGTCGCCACGACCGGTGTATTCGACTGCAACCAATTCGATGCAATCCACCGGGCATGGTGCTACGCATAATTCACAACCCGTACATGCATTGGCAATAACGGTGTGCATCCTTTTTGCGGTACCGAGGATCGCATCCACTGGGCACGCCGGCAGGCAAAGTGCACAACCGATGCAACGGGCTTCGTCTATCACGGCGCGAACGCGCGGCTTGTATTCGCCATATTCTCGGTTAAGGGGTTTGGCTGGAACATCGAGCAAGGTCGCCAATGCCGTGATTGTTACATCGCCGCCCGGCGGGCATTGATTAATGTCGCTCTCCCCGTGCACGATGGCTTCGGCGTACAGCCGGCAGCGCGGGTAGCCGCACTTGCTACACTGGGTTTGCGGCAGCCAGGCGTCGACCTGGTCGACTAGCGTTGGTTTATCGGCGGGCACATTCGCCATGAGTCTTTCACGTTACGCGCGAACCGGGCGGCGCGCCTTCGTCTGGCGACAAGATCCATAACTCTTTGCCACCCGGTCCCGCCGCTAGCACCATGCCCTCGGAAACCCCAAAGCGCATCTTGCGCGGCGCGAGGTTGGCTACCATCACCGTCATGCGACCCTCGAGATCCTCTGGCTTATAAGCTTCCTTAATGCCGGCGAATACATGGCGGGTTTCGCCACCCAGATCCAGGGTCAGCGCAAGCAATTTATTTGAGCCATCCACTGGTCGCGCTTTGACAATACGGGCAAGGCGAAGGTCGACCTTTTTAAAATCGTCGATACTGACCTCTTCGGCAATCGGTTCATCGACCAATGGGCCCGTGGCTGGTTTGTCTTTGTTCATGGTGTCTTGCTCCAGTCTCGTCGCCGTCAGCATGGCGTCAACTGATTCTTGCTCGACGCGAGTTAACAGATGGGTGAAGACATTGATGGTGTGTGCTGTCATTGGGGTCTTGAGCGTTTGCCAATCAAGCGGCTTGATATTAAGAAACGCTTCAGTCTTTTCCGCCGTCAATGGCAGTACTGGCTTCAGGTAGCCGACCAGAACACGAAACAAGTTCAGTCCTTGCGTGCATATGCCCTGTAGCTCGGCCTGGTGGCCGCTCTGTTTGGCAATTACCCAGGGCGCTTGGTCGTTGATGTATTGGTTGGCCTGATCGGCGAGTATCATGATTTCTCGCACGACGCGACTGAATTCGCGGGCTTCATAATTCTTGGCAATTTGCTCACCGGCGCTGACGAATTGCTCGTATAGCGCAGATTCGGGTAGCGTATCTGAAAGTCTTCCGTCGAAGCGCTTATTAATGAATCCAGCACAACGGCTCGCAATGTTGATCAGCTTGCCAATAAGATCGGCATTAACGCGTGCCACGAAATCATCGAGATTGAGATCTAGGTCCTCTACCCGGCTGTTTAACTTGGCGGCGTAATAGTAGCGCAAGTACTCTGGATTCAAATGTGACAAGTAGGTGCGGGCGGTGATGAACGTGCCGCGTGATTTGGACATTTTCTGGCCGTTTACGGTGAGAAAGCCATGGGCGAACACCGCACTTGGGGTGCGAAAGTTGGCGCCGGCGAGCATGGCGGGCCAGAACAATGTATGAAAGTAAAGAATATCCTTGCCGATGAAGTGGTAGATCTCGGTACTACTGTCTTTGTCCCAATAGGCCCCGAAATCGAGGCCGGTGCGGCTACATAAGTTCTTGAAGCTCGCCATATAGCCGATCGGGGCATCCATCCAAACGTAGAAATACTTGCCGGGCGCATCGGGAATCTCGAACCCAAAGTACGGTGCATCGCGGGAGATATCCCATTCGCGCAATCCTTGGGTAAACCATTCATCAAGTTTGTTAATTACGTCTGGTTGTACATGCCCGTGCCGTATCCACGCGCGCAGCATGGGTTCGAAATTTTGGAGCTTAAAAAAGTAATGCTCTGATTCCTTATAAATCGGTTTCGCGCCCGACAGCATTGACACTGGATTCTTCAAGTCAGTGGGTGCGTAAGTAGCGCCACACACCTCGCAAGCATCGCCGTATTGATCCGGCGCGCTGCAGCGCGGGCATTCGCCTTTGATAAAGCGATCAGGTAGAAACATTTCTTTAATAGGGTCAAACGCCTGCTCGATGACACGCGACGTAACATGACCGCCTGCCCGCAGGCGTCGGTAGATCAGTTCTGTCAGCTCTCGATTTTCGGGAGAATGTGTTGTGTAGTAGTTATCGAAACCGATCGCGAAGTCTACAAAGTCAGCCCGGTGCTCGATGTCGAAACGCGCTATAAGCTCTTCTGGGCTGATGCCCTCGTCTTGTGCACGTACCATGATCGGCGTTCCGTGAGCATCCTCGGCACACACGTACATGCAGTTGTGGCCACGCATTTTTTGGAAGCGTACCCAAGTGTCAGTCTGAATGGATTCGACCATATGCCCCAGATGCAGTGGTCCGTTCGCATAAAGCAGACCGCTGGTGACGAGTATGTCGCGTTTTTTTGCACTCATCGCAATTACCATACAATCGAAAAGGCCGCTCTGCATGGAGGAACGGCCGATGGCCATGAAAGTACCAGTTTTACCCTGATGCGGCCACCTGTTCGGGCTACCCAGTGTGGTCTCGCTGACGACAACAAAACGTCAAGTTGTGACGGTCGCATGACATTCTTGGGGGTACGGTGTAGCATCTCGCCCCCATTCGTACATTAGGACGTGGAGAGTTTGATGATGGTTGTTTCCCAGCAGCAAGTTGAAGCCGCCCTGAAAGAGGTGGTCGACCCCTATCTGGAGCAAGACTTGGTGACTGCCAAGGCAGTGAAAAAGATCGACGTCGATGATGGCAATGTCACCGCCGACGTGGTTCTCGGTTATCCAGCCAAGGGTTGGCACAATGAGTTAGCCGGCAAATTAAAGGCCAAAGTGGAGGCCATTGCCGGCGTGAATTCGGTGACCGTGAATGTGTCGTCAAACATTGCTACCCATGCCGTCCAGAAAGGGGTGAAGCCGATCCAGGGTGTTAAGAATATGATCGCAGTGGCATCTGGCAAAGGTGGTGTCGGCAAGTCGACGGTGGCGGTGAATTTGGCGTTAGCCCTTTCTGCTGAAGGTGCGAATGCGGCGATTCTGGACGCCGACATTTACGGGCCCAGTCAACCTCGCATGTTGGGGGTCAAGGCCAAGCCAGAGTCCAAGGATGGTCGTTCGCTAGAGCCCATCCACAGTTACCACCTACAGACGATGTCTATCGGCTTTCTGATCGAAGAAGAGACACCCATGATTTGGCGCGGGCCCATGGTGACACAGGCATTGGAACAACTGATGAAGGATACACGTTGGGACAATGTCGACTATCTGATCATTGATTTGCCACCGGGTACTGGCGATATTCAGCTTACCCTGGCACAGAAGATCCCTGTCAGTGGGGCAGTGATTGTGACCACGCCGCAGGACATTGCCTTGTTGGATGCGCGCAAAGGGCTAAAGATGTTTGAAAAGGTCGAGGTGCCCGTACTTGGTATCATTGAAAATATGAGCACGCACATATGTAGTCAATGCGGGCATGAAGAGCATATCTTTGGTCAAGGTGGCGCGATGCGCATGGCCGAGCAGTACGATGTTGAACTACTGGGTTCGATACCCTTGGACATCAGCATACGGGAAGGTACGGATGCCGGTCGGCCTACGGTGGTGGCTGACCCGGATGGTCACATTGCTCAGACCTTCCGCAACATAGCGCGGCGTTTAGCCGCCAAGCAATCGCTGCGAAAGAAGGACTTCTCGACTGCCTTTCCGAACATCGTCATACAGAACACCTGATCTGCTTACAACCCAATGACCATCAAGTCGGACAAGTGGATTCGGCGCATGGCTGAAGAACACGGCATGATTGAGCCGTTTGCGCCCAATCAGATCAAGCAGTCTGGTGACCGCCGCGTTGTGTCTTTCGGGACATCCAGTTACGGTTACGATATTCGTTGCTCTGACGAGTTTAAGATATTCACCAACATCAACAGTGCGATCGTTGACCCTAAGAATTTCGATGACAGTAGTTTTGTCGACTTTAACGGTGAGGTGTGCATTATCCCGCCTAATTCTTTTGCCTTAGCGCGTACGGTCGAATATCTGCGTATACCACGTAACGTTCTCACGCTTTGTGTGGGCAAGAGCACGTATGCCCGCTGTGGAATCATTGTCAACGTAACGCCGTTTGAGCCAGAGTGGGAGGGTTATGCGACGCTAGAGTTTTCCAATACTACGCCATTGCCTGCCAAAATTTACGCCAATGAAGGGGTGGCGCAGATGATCTTCTTTGAAGGCGATGAAGCGTGCGATACCTCCTACAAGGACCGCGGCGGAAAGTACATGGGCCAGGTGGGTGTCACGTTGCCAAAGACTTAGTTGTTCGAACCTTCGATCCCCAACTCAGATACTTAGCAGATTAGTCAGCGGGCACAGTTCTGTCCGTGGCCCAAGCGCGCAGCGCATTGATCTTCTCCGCCATGACTATTGCCAGCGGCCGCGTTTGTGTAATCTCAGCTAATACAAGCTCGGTATTGGGCGAGGCGTTGTTCGTCCGTGATGAGTAAAGCGTAGAGACGACCGCTTGCTCGATTTCAGCCCCTGAGAAATTCTCGGAAGCCTTAGCTAGTCGTTTGATATCGAACGCTGTTGGATCCAGGCCTCGTTTCTTTAGGTGTACTGTGAAAATTCGTTGACGTGTCTTTCTTGAAGGAAGGTCCACAAAGAAGATCTCATCAAGGCGGCCTTTGCGCACAACTTCAGGAGGCAAGGCTTCGATATCATTGCTCGTGGCGACGATAAAGACCGGCGCTTTGTTTTCGGCCATCCAGGTGAGGAATGAGCCGAGTACGCGACGCGAAGTGCCGTTATCAACGTCCGCGGTTGCCAGGCCTTTCTCAATTTCATCGATCCACAGTACGCACGGTGCCATGACTTCCGCCGCCTTGAGTGTTTCGCGTAAGTTGCGTTCGGTTTCGCCAATGTATTTGTTATAGAGCGCGGCCAGATCGAGTCGCAACAGGGGTATGCCCCACAGTCCGGCCACTGCCTTGGCGGCTAGGCTTTTGCCGCAGCCCTGGACACCCACTAAGGCGATACCTTTGGGTTTATCCAGGTCACTTGCCTGGTTATTATCGAAGGCGATTTTTCGTTTGTTTAACCAATCTTTGAGATTAGCCAGGCCACCAACGTCGGAAAACTTCGCCGTGTCGTATTCAAAGGAGAGGATGCCGTCTTGACCTAACAAGTCGTGCTTGGCCTTCATAACTTTTGGTAGGTCGTTACTTGTTATAGCACCGTCATCGTAGATGGCGCCACGAATGAGCTGTTTGGCATCACCCTCGGTGAGCCCCGACAGATTGTTAACCAACAGCCCCAGCGTTTGCGGGTCGGTCTTCACTTTGCGGCCCGGGTTCTCGCGTGACCAGCTATTTGCCTCCGTGATGACCAGTTGCTCGAGCGCCTTACTATCCGGCAGAGTTAGCTCGAATCGAGCACAAAACTTTTTGAGCTCGGCTGGTATCTCGAGTCGGTGACTGATCAATATCAGGGTATGGCCCAATTCGTTATAGCGCTGGGCGATCTCCTTTAGGTAGCGGATATGGATGGGGTCCTCGAGATAGGGGTGGAAGTCGAACAACAGGTAGATGCCCGCTTTGCTCGTTGCCTTTATCTGGGCAAGCAGCTCGGAAGGTTTGGCGTTGTGCTTTTGCGCTTGGTAGCCCGCTTGCAGCTTTAACAGACCTTCGGTCACTGTCCACTTGTATAGTGGTTTGGCGAGTCGGCTAACCATACGCGCACACATGTCGACCACCCGCGCCTCTTCGTGCGACTCAATAATGATTATTGGTATGCGTGACTTGATTATCAGTTCAAGGTCATGAAGGTCGCGCATCGGCAAGTCCCACCGCCGGTTATGTCTAGCTAAATCATAGAAGACACGTGCCCACGGTCAATTGCCAATATTCGACACGTATATATCAGTGTCCGTGCCAGCCCATAAACCATTGTGGCAGTCGTGGGCCAAGTGAGAGTCGAGGAGCAAATGCGACCAAATCTTCGTCGATGGGCAAAAATGATTCTGTTGCACCGGGCTGACGCTCTGCGAGCGAGACCAGCCTGCGTATGCGTTCTTCTGATTTCGGATGTGTCCGCAGCATCGAAGAGTTCGGTATCGGCCGACCCGGCACAAGGGCGCGTCTGAGTGAGCCGCTGTGATAGTGGTGCAGTTTCTTTAAGGCTGAGGCAAGCCCTAAGGGGTCGTGAGTAATCTGGGCAGCGCCCAGGTCTGCATCAAACTCTCGCGTGCGGGACAACGCCAATTGCAGAAGTACACTTAGTGTAGGTGCAAAAACTAATATTAGAATTGCTAACCAAGAAAATCCGCTCTTGCCAAGTAGAATCAGCGGCAGATTGATAAACAATAGAACTTGGCCAAATAAGGAGAACGAACTCGTAAGACGATTAACCGTATCTGCCAACGTCATTACCCACATGTCATTGTTGTCGACGTGACTAACTTCATGGGCCAACACGCCCGTCAGCTCACGACGGGTGAGTCCCCGCAAAAGGCCATCGGTAATCGCAATCATTGCTTGCCGACGGTTCCCCACTGTGAAGGCGTTCATGGCTTGGGTGGGCACGTAGTAGAGTTGGGGAAGCGTGGGTAACCTTGCCCGTAGCGCTAAGGTCTTAACGAGCGCGTACAGGCCAGGCGCTTCAGCCATGCTCAGCGGGCGCGCGCCAGACAACTTAAACACCAGCCGTGGTGATGCTCGAGGGCTGACGAGAAGAAACACAACACCGATGATGCCGGCCCAAATGACTCCTTTAATGCCAGCAAGCAGCCATCCGAGTAGACCCAATAGCGCTGCCATGCCGGCAAGCAACATGATGGACTGCAATAGATTGTTCAGTTTGTGTGCGGTTACCCGGTCTGGATTCATTTCAATCAATAAATTTAACATGCATCAAAGCTACTTCGATGCATTATTGAGATACCTATCGGTGTGTAGTCTTAAAGATGATGGCGATGGGGCGGATTTCAAGCTCGCCGGGCGTAGCGTCGCGGCTAGAACGGTAACGGCAAATCGGGGCGTAATCCGGTAATTAGTGTTCTGAATGCTTCTTGGATTCGCTTTAACGCCGGTGCATCGGTGCCCTCGAAACGGAATACAAGCACGGGCTGTGTGTTTGAGGCACGCACAAGCCCGAATCCATCTGTGAAGTCTGCACGCAGACCATCGATAGTGGTGATATTGGCGTCTTCGAACTGGGCCTGTTTTACCAGTTCGCTGATTAGCGCGTGATGTTCGCCTTCGGGCATCTGTAGGTGCAATTCCGGGGTGTTTACCGTATCCGGCAACGCGGCAAAAATTTCTGTGGGGGTTCGTGTGTCTTGGGCGACGAGTTCAAGCAACCGTGCCGCAGCGTAAATGGCGTCATCGAATCCATACCAGCGCTCTTTAAAGAAAACATGGCCGCTCATTTCACCGGCGAGCAGAGCGCCCGATTCTTTGAGTTTGGCCTTAATGAATGAGTGGCCGGTCTTCCACATTGTTGATTTGCCACCGGCTTCTTTAATCGCTGCGTCAAGCGTACGCGAGCTCTTGACGTCATAGATGATCTCGCCGCCAGGGTGGCGTGAAAGCACATCACGCGCGAACAGTATCAACTGACGGTCTGGCCAGATGATACTACCATCCGGCGAGACAACACCTAGGCGGTCGCCATCACCATCGAACGCGATCCCCATGTCGACAGGTTGTTTCTTAACGGCCGTAATCAGGTCTTCCAGATTTTGTGGTTGACCGGGATCCGGATGGTGGTTAGGAAAATGACCGTCGACGTCGCAGAACAATTCCTGCACTTCGCATTTGAGTCGTCGAAACAGCGCTGGCGCGATGTTACCGGCGACGCCGTTGCCACAGTCCACGACTATCTTCATAGGCCGTGCCAGTTTGATGTCGCTGGTAATGCGATCGAAGTAGGCCTCACTGACATCGGTTTCGGTGATACGGCCCGCACCCGAAGACATATCATTTTCCAACGATCTTCGGCGCAGATCTTGGATCGCGCCAGCGGCCAGGGTTTCGCCGGCCAGCACCATTTTTAAACCGTTGTACTCAGGTGGGTTGTGACTGCCAGTAACGCTGACACCGCAGCGGGTGCCGAGATGGTGGGTGGCGAAGTAGAGTACTGGTGTCGGCACCATACCGATATCAATGACATTACAACCGGATTGCGAGAGCCCTTGGGCCAAGGCCTTAACAAGGGTTGGGCCGGACAGGCGTCCGTCACGACCGACGGCGACAGTATCTTGCTTGCGTGCACGCGCCTCACTGCCAATCGCGTGACCGATCCGGGTTACGGTCGTGGGCGTCAACGATGTACCGACAATCCCACGAATATCGTAGGCTTTGAATATTTCGGCTGGGAGCTCCATGATCAGTTTTTGGCGAAGGCTAGCGTACTATAGGTGGACCACGGTTTACTTTCTACCGGTGTGACCAAACCCCCCGGCCCCGCGCGATGATTGTGTAAAGTCATCAACAATCTCGAAGCGCGCTTGTACCACCGGCACGAACACCATTTGTGCAATGCGGTCGCCAGGTTCAATAACGAAGTGCTCGTGTCCTCGGTTCCAGCACGATACAAACACTTGGCCTTGATAATCGGAGTCGATGAGCCCGACCAGATTACCCAGGACAATGCCGCGTCGGTGCCCCAAACCTGAACGCGGCAACAGCACTGCCGCGAGTTCGTTATCAGCGATATGAATGGCGATCCCGGTGGGCACTAGATGTGCTTCGCCGGGCTCGACGCGCAGGTGTTCATCAATGCAGGCAATGAGATCGAGGCCAGCGGCGCCGTCGGTAGAGTATCGCGGTAGGGGAAATTCCTTACCGACGCGCGGGTCGAGAATCTTGAGCTGCACGTTTCGCATGGTACCTCTCTGCTACATATTGTATCAGGGCGCGTGCTAGTTGTGATTTGTGCTGCCGCGGTAGCTCGGATTTACCATGTCGATCGATCAATAGCAGGCGGTTGTCCTCGGTATCGAATCCTATATCGGTCTCGCTCACGTCATTTATGGCGACGAGATCGATATGTTTGTCGATTAGTTTTTCGCGCGCGTGGGTTTCCAGATTTTCGGTTTCAGCCGCGAATCCAACCGTGAACGGTGCCGGCGATAAGGCGGCGACACTCTTCAGAATGTCTGGGTTTTTCACGAGTTCAAGGGTTAGCGTATCCGCGTGTTTCTTAATCTTCTGAGAGGCGGCGCTGGCAGGGCGGTAATCACTGACGGCGGCCACGCCAATGAAAATATCGACGCCCTCGATGTGTGCATGGACGCTATCAAACATCTCCAATGCACTGCTCACACGGATTGTGGTGACGCGTTGGGGGGCGTCAAGCGCAGTAGGTCCGGACACGAGGGTGACTTTAGCCCCCGCCTCTGCCGCTGCCTCGGCCACGGCATAACCCATACGGCCTGAACTGCGATTAGTAATACCCCGGACCGGATCTATCACCTCCCACGTGGGGCCGGCCGTGACGAGTACACGAAGACCGGCTAAGGTGCCGGTAGAGAAAAGCTGCGTCGTCAGCGACACAATCTCGACCGGTTCTAGCATCCTCCCCGGCCCGGTTTCGCCACATGCCTGTGCGCCCGCTGCCGGTCCGAATATTCGAATCCCATGTCTCTTTAGGGTGCCCACATTTTCTTGTGTCGCTAAATTTAGCCACATCTGCTGGTTCATCGCCGGTGCTAACGCCACCTGGCCTTCGGTTGCGAGGCACAAAGTGCTCAACAAGTCATCGGCGCGACCGTGGGCCATCTTGGCAATAAAATTGGCGCTCGCCGGTGCCACTAATGCGGTGTCCGCCCAACGGGCGAGTTCGATATGACTCATACCTGATTCCGCATCGGCGTCAAGTAAATGCGAGTGAACCGGGTTGCCGCTGACAGCTTGCATGGTGAGAGGTGTAATGAACTCGGTGGCCGCCTGCGTCATCACCACACGCACATCAGCGCCAGCATCCCGCAGCCGGCGCACAAGCTCGGCGCTCTTATATGCGGCGATGCCGCCGGTTATACCGAGCACGATACGTTTATTGGTAAGCGTACCCATATGGTAGAGTTTACTTGGCGTTTGGCGCATTACACAAATCGCCGAAAGGGTGCCCATATGTCGATAGTCGATTGGCCGGCGGCCGAACGGCCACGTGAAAAGCTGCTCCAACGGGGACCAGAATCCCTATCCGATGCGGAACTATTGGCGATATTCCTACGAACTGGGGTAACCGGTAAGACCGCGGTAGACCTGTCACGGGAGCTGCTGGCACGGTTTGGGGGTGTGCGTGCATTGCTGGCCGCGAGTCAAAAAGAGTTTTGTGCTGCACCAGGGCTAGGTGGTGCCAAGTACGCACAACTTCAAGCGGTCCTGGAAATGGGCCGTCGTCAACTAGGCGAAGGGTTACAACGTGGTGCCACGCTTTCGTCTTCTCAGGACGTGGAGATGTATCTGCATGCCCGACTCGGTGATCGTAAGCAGGAGGTCTTTTGTTGTTTGTTTCTCGATAACCGCCACCGGGTACTAGCATTCGAGGAATTGTTCTACGGCACCATAAACGGTACCGCAGTCTACGCACGGGAAATCGTCAGACGTGGGCTTTTCCACAATGCGGCCGCAGTTATCCTTGTTCACAATCACCCATCCGGTGCAGCAGAACCAAGCCAGGCCGATGAAGCACTGACAGTAGGGTTAATGCAAGCACTTGCCCTGGTCGATATCCGCGTGCTCGATCACATGGTAATCGGTGACCGGGAGGCGGTGTCATTCAGTGCGCGGGGCATGTTGTAATGGTAGTTCGTTAAGCGGTGTTTGGGTCGCTGGCTACCCTTTGTTGGTAAATTCTGGTATAAACCCGCGCTCAGAAACAATTGGTTTCTCAGGAGCATGGCAGTGGCTAAGGTATGTCAGGTGACCGGCAAGCGCCCGATGAGCGGACACAACGTATCGCATGCGAATAACAAGACAAAGCGCAGATTTGTGCCAAATCTACATGACCGACGCTTGTGGGTAGAGAGTGAAAAGCGTTGGGTGCGACTACGGGTATCAGGTCAAGGGCTGCGGATCATCGACAAGAAGGGTATCGACGCAGTACTAGCCGACATGCGCGCCCGCGGCGAGAAAGTCTAACATTCGGAGGTAATCGGTATGGCAGTGCGTGAAAAGATCAGACTGGTTTCCAGCGCTAAGACCGGACATTTCTATACGACAACGAAGAACAAGCGCACGATGTCGGATAAGCTCGAAATCAAGAAATTCGATCCGGTTGCCCGAAAGCACGTAATCTACAAAGAAGCCAAGATCAAGTAACTTCTCCAAGGCTCACAGATCTTATCAAAAAGCCCGGTAATGCCGGGCTTTTGTTTTGTGGTGCATCTGGTATTCGGCGACCGAGTCTTTAGGTAGCGGCGAACAAGTTCGGCTATGTACAGGCACTTGTTTTTCTGGCATAAATACGCTGTCGTAGATCAGTTGACTTAGGTTTGGGCTGTGTATGCGTTAAGCCAACAAGTACTGCGAACTGACGTTTCTGGCATGCCGCTAGAGTGGATAGACTTTAGAGAAGCAGTTCGCGCTTACCACCTGCAGCAGATTGCTTACACTTGTGGGGTGTTGTTATACCGGGTACGGGGTGGTCACAACGCGATCTCGGGACTGCGTAGTATTGTTGAGGTAAACAGCATTATTGCCACCCACGGCGATACCCATGCGTTGTTGAAAGCGCGCGAGCATTACATTCCGCCGTTGAGTAACAAAGCACTTTTCGCGCGAGATGCCCACTTGTGTATGTATTGTGGAAGTCGATTTCCGCCGCGCGAGCTCTCCTGCGATCACATCAAGCCACTGAGTATAGGTGGTACCGATACTTGGAATAACGTGGTGACCGCGTGCCGACGGTGCAACAACCATAAAGCGGGTCAGACACCTGAGCAGGCAGGACTGGAATTGCTCGCGGTGCCGTTTGTGCCAACCCACGCTGAGTACGTCTTTCTACAGGGTAAGCGCGTGCTCGCGGACCAAATGGAGTTTCTGCTGGCACATTTCCCACGAACTAGCCCGCTGCATAAGCGCCTGTCAAAGGCGATTTAACAGTTCATTAACTTGCCGGAAGGCCTGCAGCGTTAGGCGGCGGCTGGTGCGGGGGCATATGTGCGTAGTTTGTATGAAAACTCGCGTAGTGCTCGAATACCAGTGGCTTCTGCCTGCCGGCACCAATCCTCCAGCGCCTGCAACAGAGACTCTTGCGTAACGCTAGAACGCTGCCAGATATCTTGTAGCTTTTGTTTCATGGCATAGACGGTATTCAGCCGCTGGTTGTATTCGAGGGCGCGTGCCAACCACTTGCGGCTGGTATCGTCTAACATCGAAATCTCACGTCTCATGGACCGTTTCGCGCGCTTGAGTAAACGCCGGCCCTCGCGATCAAACCGGCTGGCCTTTCTTAGTTCCTCGCGGTAGACGCGTTTCAACACATCGTGCCCGAAGCCGGCCATCACTTGAAAACGGTTAGTGACAACGGCCTTCAACGTATCAAGGTCACAGACCTGTTTATCAGGGTTGAAGGCAGGTTTGGGTGGGATCTTCTTTATCGTTGCTAGACGGAGCGCGTCCAGGATTCTTATGTACACCCAACCGAGATCAAACTCCCACCACTTCGACGAGAACTTGGCCGAACTCGGATAAGTATGATGGTTATTGTGGAGTTCTTCGCCACCAATGATGAATCCCCATGGCACGATATTCCTACTTGCATCCGGTGTTTCGTAGTTACGGTAGCCGCGCCAGTGACCGACGCCGTTTATGACCCCGGCTGCCCAGAACGGGATCCAAACCATCTGCGTAAGCCAGACAAGGGGGCCCGCAACAACACCGAATAAAACGACATCTAAGCCAAGCATGATCAATACGCCCCAAAACTCATGGCCCGCGTAGATGTGTCGCTCAAGCCAATCATCGGGCGTGCCATGGCCGTATTTTTGCTGTACCTCTGGCTTGTCAGACTCGATGCGATACAGGTAGACGCCCAACCATAATACTTTGTTGATGCCCAGCTGTTGCGGGCTGTGGGGGTCTTCAGGTCCTTCGACGTGGGCGTGGTGTTTGCGGTGGGTGGCCACCCATTCTTTGGTGACTTGGCCGGTGGTTAGCCATAGCCAAAAGCGAAAGAAGTGGCTGATGATCGGGTGCAGATCCACCGCCTTATGGGTCTGATGCCGGTGCAAATAGAGCGTAACGCTAGCGATCGTAATATGAGTCAAGACCAGGGCGACAACCACATATCCCCACCACGGCAGCTCGATCAGACCCTCAAACATATGCGAAATCCCCCTTTAGTGTGGCACGGCGCGATTCTGTCACTATAGTTAAACAGGCCTCAAAACTATACGGCAGTCAGTATTCTTCCATCTGTGCAGGCATTGTAATCGAAATTGCCGAATTCGTGAACCGGCTAACGTTTAGAACGATTCAAAAACGCGACTGACGGTTGCGCTATACCGTAACCGTCAGTCACGCCAATTGTTTCGCATGTACCAGTTCTTGTTCTGGTTGTTCGGCGCCATCGAGTAGAACGCAATTGTCACGGATCTCCAGACGCCCTTCGGCGAACCAACGAATGGCTTGCGGATAGATGCGATGCTCTTCACGCAATACGCGTGCCGCCAGCACTTCCGGCGAATCATCTTCATAGACGGGTACAGTTGCCTGAATAATGATAGGACCAGTATCTACTTCGGGCGCGACGAAATGCACACTGGCACCGTGCTGCCGGGCACCACTTTGTAGCGCGCGCGTGTGCGTATCGAGGCCGGGAAACTCTGGAAGTAGTGAAGGGTGAATATTAATAAGACGTCCCGCGTAGTGCTCAACAAAAGCCCGGCCAAGGATGCGCATGAAGCCTGCTAGTATCACTAATCCGGGATCATGCTCATCGATTGCGGTCATAAGCGCTTGATCATAATACACCCGACTCGAGAATTGCCGATGATCAAGGACGCAGGTAGCAATACCGGCGGCATGGGCTCTCACGAGTCCATGTGCATCCGGATTGTTGCTGATAACGGCACGAAGTTCTATCGGTAGCCGATCTGCGTGCATCTCGTCAATGATGCTTTGCAGGTTACTGCCGCGCCCTGAGATTAAAGCGACGATGGCCAGCATGGATGTAGTCATCGCAATAACACTAGCCGGTCATCACCGCTTTGTTGTTCAGTGTGGCCGATCACAAATGCTGTTTCACCCAGTTCGCGCAGTTGGTCCAACGTAGCGGTTTGGTCCTTTTTGCTTACGAACAACACCATGCCGATGCCACAATTAAATGTTCGATACATTTCACCGTCGTCGATATCCCCATTCTCTTGTAGCCAATCGAAAATAGGGAGGCGTGTCCAGGTGGTGGTGTCAACGACAGTTTGTACATCGGCTGGCAGTAGACGTTGCAAGTTTTCGATCAGCCCGCCACCGGTGATATGCGCGGCGGCGTGGATGGGCACGGTGTGCATTAGGGCTAGCATAGGCCGTACGTAAATCCTTGTGGGGGTGAGCAGCACTTCACCGAGGGTGCGGTTGCCGAAGGGCTCCTGCAACGAGACCTTGCGGGTTGTGATAATCTTGCGGATCAGCGAATAGCCGTTGGCATGTGGACCATTGGAGGCGATGCCTACTAAGACATCGTTGGCAGTAACCGCGGAACCGTTAATGAGTTTAGTGCGTTCCACGATGCCCACCGCAAAGCCCGCAAGGTCGTAATCAGCCTTGGCGTATAAGCCGGGCATCTCGGCCGTCTCGCCGCCGAGCAGGGCCATGCCCGCTTGCTGACAACCCTCGCCGATACCCCGAATAATGGTGGTGGCAACCGTGGTGTCTAGTTGGCCGGTGGCAAAGTAGTCTAGGAAAAATAAAGGCTCAGCGCCCTGAACCACAATGTCGTTGGCGCACATGGCGACAAGGTCGATGCCGATTGAATCGTGTCGATTGAGTTCGATAGCAAGTTTGAGTTTGGTGCCAACGCCGTCGGCGCCGGCGACCAACACGGGTTGGTGGTAACGATCAGTCGGCAACTCGAAACAGCCGCCAAATCCACCCAACTCGCTCAACAATCCTGGCCGCGCGGTCTTACGCGCGATTGGTTTAATAGCCTGTACTAGTGCGTTGCCCGCGTCGATATCGACACCAGCATCGCGATAACTGAGGGAATTACGGCGGGACTTACTCACCTGAGGCTCCGCATTGGGGTATTGTATGGTAGGACGCTAGTCGGCGAGTGTAAACCTTGACTTCACACGGGAGCTTCAATAGCTTGCCAATCATCTCCCAACCCGCGAAGACTAGGTAGTTGCATGCTGTCGTCGCACTACGTTCCACGACGGTTTTAGAATGATTAAGTTATATCACTTGCCCAACGCCATAACGCTTCTTCGTATCGCGCTGGTACCAGTGTTCATACTCGTACTCAAGGCGCAGGACTACGCGTTGGCGCTGACCATCTTCATCGTTGCCGGTCTGTCCGACGGTCTGGATGGGTTCATAGCCAAGCGCTATAACCTAGCTACGCGATTGGGCGCTATTCTCGATCCAATGGCCGATAAGATTCTACTTGTCAGCGCCTATGTGATGCTGGCCGTATTGGATCACCTGCCATTTTGGTTAGTGCTCACGGTCGGTTTCCGTGACTTGCTGATCATCGGTGGTTATCTAATCTATACGTCACTTGTCGGTAAGATACAAGTGCGCCCGACCTATCTCAGCAAATGTAATACAGTGCTGCAGATCGCATTGGTTATCATTATTCTTGTCCAACAGGCGGCACTGTTGCCGCTTCAACCTATTGTTGATTACGGAATCTACGCTGTGCTTGTGACGACAGTAGCGAGTGGTCTGCACTACCTGTGGATCTGCACGAAGCGGTACCCGGAAGCGACGTCTGAGTCGAACCAGTCTGAAGACTAATTCGTCCACATAACGTCGACAGGAGTTGTGGTCGTGACTAGACAACTTTCACTTAATATTAAGCTGGGTGACAGTTCATCATTCGAGAATTTTTTGGCCGCGAGTAATCGCGAGGTCACGGAACAGCTAACCCAGACTGTCCAATCATTGTGCCAACAACAGTTGCCCAAAGAGCGTGTACTGTTTTTGTGGGGTAGCGCGGGCACCGGCAAAACGCATCTGTTACAGGCCGCTTGTCGTTCCGCGCAGGAGGTCGGCCATACCGCGCCCGTCTACGTCCCGCTGAAAGAGGCCGCGCGCTTATCGCCAGCGATCCTGGAAGAGCTGGAACGCGTGGCGCTTGTATGTGTTGACGATGTCGATCGTATAAGCGGTGATCCTCGATGGGAAAGGGCCTTGTTCCAGCTTTGCGAACGATCACGTAGCAGCAATAACGTGTTGATCTTTTCGGCTAGCGCGGGCCCCGGGCATCTTGGTCTGGAATTACCAGACTTAGCAACACGCCTCGGTTGGGGCTTGGTATATCAGCTGCGTTTATTGGGTGACGCCGAACGACTTAGTGCCATATGTTTGCGCGCGCAAAACCGGGGCCTCGATATGACAGAAGAGGTGGCGCGCTACGTACTTCGGCGCTTTCCGCGCGACATGCACTCACTGTTCGAACTGTTAGAACGCATCGACAGCGCGTCGCTAGCAAGCCAACGACGTATTACGATCCCGCTTATTCGTAGTCTTGAATAGCCATTAGCTACGTGCTTCGTAAAGTGCCTTCGCGATGTGCGCAAGGCGCGTACCGAGGGCTTGGCAAAGGCTTTCTTCGTCCTTGCTCAAAGGTCGATCACTGTCCGCACCAGCCACGTGGCTCGCGCCATAGGGGGTACCGCCGGTCGCAGTGTGCAGTAGCGTACTTTCACTGTACGGTAATCCAACCAGCACCATGCCGTGATGCATCAGCGGCAGCATCATGGAGACTAAGGTCGTTTCTTGTCCGCCGTGCATGCTGGATGAGGCGGTGAAAACGGCGGCCGGTTTACCCGTAAGTCCGCCAGATAACCAAAGCGGTCCGGTAGTGTCCAAGAAATGCTTCAGCGGTGCCGCCATATTGCCAAACCGGGTCGGGCTGCCGAGTGCGAGGCCGACACATGCCCTTAAATCATCGATCGTCGCATACGGTGCGCCGTGATCTGGCACACTGTTGGCGTTGGCACTGGTTGTCGTCGAAACATCTGCCACTGTGCGCAGGCGTGCATGTATAAGATCTACCTTCTCGACCCCGCGCGAGATATGTTGCGCCATTTTTGCCACTGCGCCATAGCGGCTGAAATAAAGTACCAAAACATCAGGCATGATTTTGTAATCGTTCTAGAATCATCAGCATCAAGTGGTCTGTAGGCGTCTTGACAGTCTATACATAGGGGCTGATACTTTGTACTATTGATTGTGTAGGTCGTTTCGACCGAGAAGAAGAGCACGTCCTACCTAGGAGATAGCCGACAATGAAGAGTCTACAAGGTCCAATAGCAGTATTGCTGGCGGTGCTGTTTATTGCGGTCGCCGGCGGTTGCGCGACAGCGCCCGAAGCCGAGCCCGAACCCGCAGCCCCGGCAGCGGCCCCGGAGGCGATGCCGGAGCCAGTAGCCCCAGAGCCAGCGCCCGAACCTATACCTGCCCCGGCACCGGCGATGGAGCCCATGGTCCAAGAGACCGGCGACGCGCAACTCAGTTACACGGTGGTTCGTGGCGACACCCTGTGGGACATCGCAAGCTATCGCGTAATCTATGGCGACCCCTACCAGTGGCCGCTCATCTACAAGGCCAACACCAATCAGATCGATGATGCTGATCTGATTGAGCCCGAGTGGGTACTGACGATTCCGGAGGCCTCGGCATCTGAGGTGGAGGCGGCAATCGAGCATGCCAGGACCCGTGGCGCCTGGTCGCTAGGGGTGGTCGAGGAGTCCGATTTAGCGTACTTGCGGCAATAATGCCTTAGCGAGTCGTCGCGATTTGACAATAACCAGGGCCCCGTTCGGGGCCCTTGTCGCGTTAAGCGCTGGTTGATTCTTCGGCCAGCATGAATTGGAAGCGTTCAAACGTGTCGGTGATCTCGACAAGCTTGGTTGCCAGTATCTTGTTGCGGGTCTGGCCGTTGTCGAGCAGCAGTAGGCGATCGGGTTTGAAAGTCCCTCGGTAAGTAACCAAGGTTTGCGGTTGGTTTAGAACTCGTACCCTTGGTAACAACAGGGCAGGCAAAAAATCTCCACCTTGCTCCTCGGGGACGGAAGATGAAACTGTAATCGTTTCGTCATCGGCAGCATCATCTGTGTCTTCTGCCTGACTTTCTATTTCTTCATTCTGTTCCTCGTCTTCGACGTCATTCGTCTCATCACGGGGTTCTTCGGACACCGCGTGTGTTTCGGTCGATCCTTCATCAGCACTGGTATCTTCCTCGGGCGCTCGCGGTTCCTCAGGTTTTGCTTTGAACACCTTGATCGCGACCGGATCCGCGGTGGGCGCTAATCGTTTCATGCCGATTTCCATGTCGATCGCTCGCATGCTTTTCATCCAACGTATTACCGCTATCCTCCATGGATCATCTTCACCTGGTGGTCGTGTTGCCACCAAATCACCAACGCGGACATGTTCACTCTCGACACCATGCTTGGCCAATGCAAATCCGCTAGCGCTTTCATCACGTAATTTCCAACGTGTGTGACTTGGTTGGGCCGACTCGTCAAATGAAAGCCACTGTTGTCTGGAAGAAGCGATGGTAATCTCGACAGATTCTGTATCATGATCGTTTGAACTCAAGACAAATTCCTTGCCGCCATTTATGCAGTAGTTAATGGCCGCGATACCGATGGCCACATCCATCTCGTTCCCATCGTCAATCGTTTTTCTAGGAAAGTAACGTTTCGGATTTATACCCCATGCATTGATCAAACGCCGTAACATGTCCTCACCGCCCTGGACGAAGAAGTCTTCCTCCAAACCCTTCGGGTCAGGCTGATGTCCCTTGTCCATGGCACTGAGTTGTTGGTGGATCACTTGTGCCAAATCAATTGTGTTTAGTAACCGATACTGTTCCGGATGTTGGATCTCTGCTTCTCCCGTATATACTTCACCGCCTCGGTCACTTTGCTGATCAATAAGAAACTGACACTTAGGATCGTAAATCGTGGTTGCCGGTTGCAAATGTACAAGCGACGCCCAACGGTCCAGGTAACGCTGTATCTTCTCGATCATGCGGCCCGGTAGGTGGTAGGGATCGCTTAGCTCTACGAGTAGTGCCTGTTTGTAGGCGTGGCCGATGCTGCTATTGCGGACAGTTTGGTTGAGTGGATCATCAACGCGGGTATCGACGATACCAATACGCTCAGCGTGCGTGTAAAGCTGATGAATTTCACGCCAGGTCCCTTCTGGATAGAACGTATAGTTTTGATAAGATTTGACGATGACTTCAGTGAGATAACGAATCGCACGTTGGATAGCCGTGGCTAACGACTCCGGCCCCAGTTTCTGGTGTGACTGAGAGTCGTGTGGTTGGCTCGAGTTAAGAACGATTCTTTTGTAACCATAGGCGATCTCCACCTGTAGCTGACGGGTCTGCTCAGCTGCTACCTTATTCCTCTCGTGCAAAGGCAGCGGTCGGCCAATGTACTGGCGTTGGAGTTCGTGCGTGATCTGTTTGATCCGAACTCGGTAAAGCTCCAACAGTTGCAGTCGCTGCGTACTGTCGAGCTCGGTGCGATTGAGTGCCGACAGCGATTGGCATAATTGGTAGCTTGATTCGACAGGATTTAGGAGTGGCAGTCGCGAAAGCCGCCTTTCGAGATCAGAAGGATTGGTTTCGGCGTTGGTGGCCGGCGAATCCACAATGTCGGGGGCGGTAAGCGTCAGGCCCATAGCGTATCTATAATATCTGTTTCCCTTAGAATGGAAGTGTAGACAGCGGCGCCGGACGTGACAATTTGCGATAAATAGCCGGCTCCCCAGCGGTTGTTTTGGCATAGTCAAAAATGACATCAAGAACGCTATGGCTGGGAATAGTGGTGCTCTATTACGGGGCGCTGATCGGTGCGCAAGTGGCGGCGCCTGGTCTGTTCCTATGGACACCTGTTAACGGCGGGATATCATCCTTTCATTGGATCTACGTGCTCGCGTTTTTCGGTCTCGGCGTATTGTTGTTGGGTATCGTGGGTCGCACTTTTGCTGGGCTCGGCCCGATATCGTGGCGAGTCTTGGCGCTTTGTCTGGGTGCAGGTCTGGCCCTAGTACACCTCTCGGTAGGTCGCGTGACTACCGGTTCGCCGCTGAGCATTGACATGTTCATGTCGGCGCTACTGGGGCTTGCGCTGGCGGTACTCTCGGCGCGGCTACTCCCAGCGAGCATGGTGCAACGCTGGCAAGGCCGGTAACCATAGCGGTAGGTTGCGGCAGAGAACAGGTTACCCTAAAGGTTGGTCGATATTCCCGTCGCGGCCCGCCTGCTCTACCAACCGGTCAAATTCATGCGCACTCATTAGATTCCTTTCAGCGACGATTTCACGAATTGGGCGTCCACTCCGTGTCGATTCTTGGGCAACCTCTGCCGCGGCTTTATAGCCGATCGCCAAGTTAAGCAACGTCGCCAGGCCAACACTAGTGTGCGCATAATCGCGTAATCGTTCACGATCGACCTCCAGACCCTTGAGGCTCTTGTCGGTGGTAACGGTAATGGCGTTAGTCAGCCAGTCCATCCCATCGAATAAGGCCGAACCCAGCGCCGGCATCATGACATTCAATTCCAGCTGCCCAGCCTGCGTCATGAACGCAATGGCCGTGTCCTGGCCAATCACCTGATAGCAAACCTGATTCAACATTTCGAACATCACCGGGTTGACTTTGCCCGGCATGATGCTTGACCCAGGTTGGACGGCCGGGAAATTGATCTCTTGTAGACCAGTGCGTGGCCCGGATGCAAGTAAGCGCATGTCATTACTGATGCGAGTAAGTTCAAGCGCGAGTCCCCGCAGCCCATGGGCCACGTATTGAAGATCGGCCATGGACTGCATCTGCGCGGCGAGGTTGGCGGCCGGGCGAATTGGCAAAGACGTCAAGCGGGCGAGTTCTTCTGCCGCTGCTTTTGCGTATCCGGGGGCTGTGTTAAGTCCAGTACCGGCGGCGGAGCCGCCCAGCCCGATCTCACACAGGGCCTCTTGGGCCCCTGCTAACCGCTTCGCACAGCGGTTCAGCGTCCATGCATACGCCTTTAATTCGCGCCCGATTGTCGTCGGAACCGCGTCTTGCAAATGTGTACGCGCACTTTTCACAGTGGCCCACTCACGCTCACCGGTTTCGGAGAATACGTGCGCCATCGTTTCCACCGCGTCGCATAAGCGTGGCAATTTAGTGAGGACCGCGAGGCGAATCGCGGTTGGAATGGTATCGTTTGTACTTTGCCCCATGTTGACATGATCATTGGGGTGAGCCGGTTGGTATTGGCCTTTCTTGCCGCCCATAGCCACATTGGCAAGATTGGCGATGACCTCATTCGTATTCATGTTGTGACTCGTGCCGGCGCCTGCCTGAAATCGATCCACAACGAATTGGTCGTGGTACTGTCCTGCAATGATGGCATCGGCCGCATTAATCAGCGCATCGGCCAATTTAGGCTTGAGCCAGCCCGCCGTCTTGTTAGCGACGGCGGCCGCTCGCTTGACGCGCACATGGGCAACAATAAAGTCATGGTCTGGTGGGCGCTCCGAGATGGGAAAATTATCAAGCGCGCGGGCAGTTTGAATGCCGTACCAGGCGTCCGCTGGCACTTGATACTCGCCAAGACTGTCCCTTTCGACGCGGAATTTTTTGCTCATCGGGTAGTTCCGGAGTTATGTTTCAGGGATTATAGGGAGGACCTCTTTGCAATTCACCCTACAAGGATTTTCTCGTACCCGGTGGCGAGTTAAGGCCGATGTGACGGAGGACACGTGAATCGCTGTCGACGCTATTTAATCTCGGGGCATGTGCAAGGCGTTGCATTTCGGGCAACCACTCAAGATGCTGCGCGTGGTCTTGGTTTGACAGGATTTGCTAGAAATCTCAACGACGGGCGGGTCGAGGTTGTGGCCTGCGGCGAGTCTCAACGAGTAAAACAGTTAGAAAGCTGGCTACGGCAGGGTCCGCATTGGGCGCGGGTTGAAAAGATCGTCGCAGAAGAAATGGTTGAGCAGAATTTCGACGACTTTGAGATATGTTGAATGCTCTACTGTGGAAACCAACGGGTATTCCAAAGATGAAACACCCGAGCCGGATAGTCGCGTCTACCTAGACTGCCGTTATAGCGGGCTAACGCGCGTATACGATTGCCGTTTTCCTTGTCCAAGTAGTATCTAAGGATCGTGCAGCCGAATCGGAGATTGGTGTCGAACTGAAACAGATTGTCGTTAGGCCGCCCAATCTCTTTCAACCAAAACGGCATGATCTGCATGAGTCCGCGCGCACCCACCGATGAGATGGCAAAGGGATCAAAGTTACTTTCGACCTCAATGACCGCTAGAACGAGCTCGGGTTTGAGCTTCGCCCGGGTTGCTTCGCGGTAAATACTCTTTAGTAGGTCGAGCCGAAAGTTGGCATCCGGAATCTTTTTCTCAAGCCGCCGCGACATATCAGCAAGCCAAACCCACGCATCGAATCGATCAGCAAATCCATCCGCTTCACTAGCCGCTTGCTTTAAGAGAGTCTTTAGTTCTGGATCGACCGAAGGCACCGCGGCGAACGATACCGGGACCAGGGAGCATATCAGCAAGAAAACGACGATGCGTTGCATTGTTCGGTCTTGTGTTGCAAATTGACACTTACACCTAAGCATAGCCGGCAGGCCTTACTATGTCAGTCATTTCACGCTCAAAAAGAACACCCTACATAACCAGTTTTCGACATACATGAGTGCGGACATTGATAAGTGGGATGCGCGTTATCGACAGGCGCGGGAATCGTTGCCATCGAAGGTGCTACTGGACAATCGTCATTTATTGCCCGTCTCGGGTACGGCCTTGGATGTTGCCTGCGGCCTTGGCACCAACGCGCTGCTGTTGGCCGAACATGGCCTTACCACACATGCGTGGGATAGCTCATCGGTAGCGATCGACAAGCTACAGCAACGGGCACAGGCACATGGCGTGTTGGTTGAGGCGGCCGTTCGCGATGTGGTCGCTCATCCCCCTGGGCTGGAGAGTTTTGACGTCATTGTCGTGACGCGCTTTCTGGACCGAGGCCTTTCGCCCCAATTAACTCAGGCGCTACGGGTGGATGGCTTGCTGTTCTACCAGACGTTCACGCGTACTCGTGTAAGCGATGTCGGTCCTAGTAATCCTGATTACCGTCTGGCTGACGGTGAACTACTTGTTATGTTTTCGGCGTTACAAGTGTTGGTATATCGTGAAGAGGGCAAGGTCGGAGACGTGGGCCGCGGCTTCAGAGATGAGGCGATGATGGTGGCAAGGAAGCGCACGAGTTAGAAATTCAGGCATTGGCGCATTCGGTTTACGACCTCGGAGAGTGGTAGTTCACGCGCTGCCTGCTCCCGGCGCGATTTATACTCCACCACGCCGTTCTTCAACCCACGCTCGCCGAGCACGAGACGATGGGGAATGCCGACTAAATCCATGTCCGCGAACATCACACCGGGGCGCTCATTGCGATCGTCGAACAACACATCGATGCCCGCGTCGCGGAGCTCTTGATACAGTTGCTCACTCGCTTCGGCGATTGCCGCCGACTTACTGATGCCAATTGGGACCAAACAGAGGTCAAAGGGCGCGATGGGGCCTGGCCAGATAATGCCGTTTTCGTCATGACTTTGCTCAATGGCAGCCGCAACCACCCGCGAGACGCCGATTCCATAACAACCCATGGGCATGGTAACGGCCTCACCGGCTTCATCGAGCACACTCGCATCCATCGACTTGCTGTACTTTGTCCCCAACTGAAACACGTGACCAACCTCAATGCCGCGTCGGATATTGAGGACACCCGCACAGCGCGGACAAGGATCCCCTTGTACGACGTCTCGGATATCGGCTACTTCAGGTTCGGCCGCATCACGCCCCCAGTTTACATTTTGCAGATGCTTTCCTTCTTCATTCGCACCACAAACGAAATCTGACAGTCGGGCGGCGCTTGTGTCTGCGAAGATTGGTACTTTCAACCCGACCGGGCCGATAGATCCGGGTTCACACCCAGTGGCGCGTTGAACTCCTTCAGCGCTGGCAAAAGATAGCGGTTTTTCCACCTGCGGTAACGTTTCTGCCTTAATGGCGTTTAGTTCATGGTCGCCGCGTATCACAAGGGCAGTAATGCCATCGACACCCTTGACCAGAAGTGTCTTTATGGTAGTAGCTGGATCGATCTTTAGAAACTGGCTTAGCGATTCGATGGTGTGCTGACCTGGTGTGTCAACCACCGACATGGGTTTGCCAGGTGCGCGCCGGGGTTTGTCCGATTTGTGGGTGGTAGCTAGGTCCAGGTTGGCGGCGTAATCACATTGGCTGCAACTGGCGATCGTGTCTTCGCCGGAATCGGCCAATACATGAAATTCGTGTGAAACATTGCCACCACCGATTACGCCCCCGTGCGCTTCAACTGCACAGAATTCAAGACCGATTCGACTGAAGACGCGTTTGTAGGCATCGAACATAATGTCGTAGGTTTGTTGTAACGATGCCTGGCTAATATGAAATGAATAGGCATCTTTCATTACAAACTCACGTGCCCGCATGACGCCAAATCGTGGACGAATTTCGTCGCGAAACTTGGTTTGCACTTGGTAGAAGTTTGCTGGCAGCTGGCGATAACTCTTGATTTCGCGCCGCACAAGCTCGGTAATAATCTCTTCGTGGGTCGGACCGAAACAGAAGTTTCGCTCGTGCCGATCGCGAAAACGTAGTAGTTCTGGCCCGTATTCTTCCCACCGCCCCGATTCCTGCCACAACTCGGCTGGCTGCACGGCCGGCATTAGAACTTCCTGCGCGCCGGCCCGATTCATCTCCTCGCGAACGATGTTCTCCACCTTGCGCATCACCCTGAGGCCTAACGGTAACCATGTGTATATACCGGCTGCGATCTTGCGAACCATGCCAGCCCGTAGCATTAACTGATGACTTATGATTTCAGCGTCTGATGGGGTCTCCTTGACGGTGGACAATAGGAAGGCGGATACACGCATTATCTACCTCAGTTCGTGCACGGGGTTAGACATTCGCCGCAGTATAACGCCCGTCGGTCGCTAGGAGTACTATGGCTGGCGGGTATAGGACATACTGCTCACCTGCACGATCGTTGATATTGTCTATGCTTTTAGGACGGCCGACAGCGGCGATGGGAACCTCAAGTATGGCGCGCGCCGGCAGAACGTCGTCGGTGATTCAGAGAATGCTATGGCGGATGTATTGAAAAAGTTGTTTGCCTTGATTGTGATCATGTGGCCGCAATCTCTATATGCGGAACAGTCGATTAAGGTGTTCGCATTGTTCGAAAACAAAGCCATCATAAACATCGACGGCAAACGACATGTGCTGGCGGCAGGCGAAACCAGCCCGGAAGGCCTGAAATTGATTCGTACAGATACGTTGAACGAGTTAGTCGAGGTCGAGATCGGCGGCCGACGCGAGACCTTGCGACTAGGGGTTGTGAGCACCGGTGGCGGACTTGGGTCAGAGGGCGGTACCAAGAAGGTGGTTCTTTTCGCTGAGCGCGGCTCTTTTTACGCCGAGGGCAGCATTAACGGTTCCAGTGTCAAGTTTCTGGTGGACACCGGGGCCACCACGATTGCAATGAACAGTTACACGGCAGACCGGATCGGCTTGGATTACAAACGCCACGGCCAGCGGGGAATGGCTAGTACCGCCGGTGGTGTTGTGCCTATGTATGGGCTGACTCTAAAGAAAGTAACGGTCGGTGGGATCGTCCTGCACAATATCGAAGCAGGGGTGATTGAAGGCTATCACCCGGAAGAGGTTTTGTTAGGCATGTCTTTTCTAGGTCGACTCAATATGACCCGTGATGGCAACAAAATGGAGCTTACCAAGCGGTACTGAACGCATTGCGGTGTGGTCTTTCGTTTGATAGGAACTAGGTGGACTGGTCGGCTTGCTTGTCTCTCTGGATCATGGCATAGGCCGAATGGTTGTGAATAGATTCGAAGTTTTCTGACTCAACCACGTAGGCATCAATACGACCATCAACGTTGAGTAACGAGGCCACGTCACGCACCATGTCTTCGACAAACTTGGGATTATCATAGGCGCGTTCGGTAACGTATTTCTCATCGGGGCGCTTGAGCAAGCCGTATAGTTCGCTGCTTGCCTGCTTCTCAACCAGCTCCACGAGATCTTCAATCCAGACGAAGGCATTGGTACGTACCGTCACCGTAACATGCGAGCGCTGGTTGTGAGCACCATATCGCGAAATTTCCTTCGAACACGGACACAAACTGGTCACTGGAACCACGACCTTCATGGTCATCGTATGGGTACCGTTCTTGACCTTACCCTCCAGCGTGACTTGATAATCCAATAAACTCTTTACGCCCGAAATCGGGGCAGCCTTATTGATAAAATAAGGGAAACTCATTTCGATGTGGCCGGTGTCTGCTTCCAGGCGTGTCGCCATTTCCTTCAACATCTTCTTGAAGGATCGTACCGAGATCTCCGGCTCATAGTTATTCAGAATCTCGACAAAACGCGACATGTGGGTGCCCTTGAAGTTATGTGGCAACTCCACATACATATTGAACTGGGCAATCGTGTGCTGCTCACCTTGGCTGCGATCCTTGACGCGTATCGGATGGCGAATATCCTTGATGCCCACCTTTTGGATGGGCAATTGGCGAAGGTCCGGGCTCGCCTGGACGTCAGCGATGGTTTCGGCACGTTCTGAATCCAATTTCAATAATGTCATTACATATCTCTTGCGGCATTCAGCCAATGGCGAGTTTAAGTAAATTCTAATATTGCAGCAAGGCTAGCGGCTGCGCTGAATGACATATCGGGCCAAGCCGGCAAGGACGCTAGCCGCATCACCCAGCGGTAATAATGCACTGAGGGCGCTTTCGGTGAGCTTAACCCGTTTCTCTTTGGCGGCCGGTAGGCCCATGATGGCAGGATAGGTGGGTTTATTATGGGCTTGGTCGGACCCGGGCGTCTTCCCTAGCGTCCGCGCATCGCCCTCTACGTCGAGAATGTCATCCGTGATCTGGAAGGCGAGACCGACTTGTTGGGCGTAACTATCGAGCGCTTGCAGGCTATCTTCGGTGACACCTTCGCTGGTCAGCGCGCCGAGGCGAACCGAGGCCCTGATGAGGGTGCCGGTCTTAAGACGATGCATGTTTTCGAGTTCGGCTAGTGTGAGCGTTTGTCCGACGGCCGCGAGATCAATCGCCTGACCGCCGGCCATGCCATATGAGCCACTGGCCGTGGCTAGGGCCGCTATCATTTGCGTTCGCCGCTTGGCGCTGATGTCCAGCGCGTCGTCGTTCGCGAGAATCTCGAACGCCAGCGCTTGCAGCGCATCGCCAACAAGTAGCGCTGTCGCTTCATCAAAGGCCTTATGGCAGCTGGGGTTACCTCGTCGCACGTCATCGTCGTCCATGCACGGCAGGTCGTCGTGCACCAAGGAATAACCGTGAATCATCTCGACGGCACAAGCCGGTACATCGAGCGGCTCGGGCTCTACGCCCAATGCCATGCCAGTGGCGTAGACAAGGCAAGCGCGAACGCGCTTTCCGCCATTAAGGATGGCGTAGCGCATGGCTTGATGCAACAGCTCGGGCGATCGATTAGGCGCTGGTAGGCGCTGGTCCAGCGCCGCTTCTGCCCGCGCTCGAAAACCGCCCAGCATCTGTTCCAAGTCGCCCAAGGTAATTATTCTTTGATCTCGAAATTCTCTGTTACTACACGGCCATCTTTCTCAACAAGCTTCTCGACGCGTTGCTCGGCTTGCTTCAAGGCCTGCTGGCATGTGCGGGTTAACTCGACCCCCCGCTGAAAGGATTTCAGGGCGTCTTCCAAACTCTGTTCGCCACTTTCCATTTTGTCTACCAGTTTCTCGAGCTCCACCAGCGCGGCCTCGAAGTCTGGCATCGTCTTTTTGGGCACGTTCTCTCTACCGTTGCGAATAAAGATGCGGTTGAACGCTAACGCAGTCGTAAAGGGGCGTCAACGTGGGCGAATCCGTGGGTTCTTGGTGATTACGGGGTTGCTTGTGCTCGCCCTATCGCCGCTGACGATGCGGTGACCCATGCCGTTGCTGAAAACCTGAGACGCCGCCTCAAGTCGCGTCGAGGCGCTAACGTCACCCAGGCCGTCTTCGTGCGGCGCAAGTGTCCCTACCGACGAGAGGGTCAAAGGGCCGGACCAAAGGCCCTCGTTGGCGCAGCACGAAGTCGGTGGCAGGGCTTTACTTTGGAGTGCCGCCAGGCGGGGCATCCGTGCCGATCAATGCCGTGACCGACACTTACAAGCCTATCGATATAGGCACGGGGGTTGCAGGGCGCCTAGCGTAAGCAGCAACGGGGTGCTGTGAGCCGGGGGCGGTTTTGACAGCCTGTCGTCAGCGTATCGATATCGGTCTGTCACTGGCGGGTGTGGCCGTGAATCGGGGCAAACTGGCCCCGACCCTGGCGCGGCCGGTGGCGGGATATAGGCGTTAGAACTAGCTTGGGCGAAAAGCCCGCGGTTGAAATGGCAGCATAAAGCGGCTCCCTGTGGGTCAGGAGGCATTCTTGAGTACATTTCGTAGGGTTTTTGAGATCGGCTTGCCGTTCGTGGCGGTGGCCGCCATTTTAGGTGCGGTGCTGTTTATCCGGGATCACCTCACCCTACAAGTCGCGATTGTGGGTCTTGGTATGCTGGCGCTTGAAGTGGGCACCTGGAAGTTGCGCCAACAGGTCCTGACGAACAAACGCAAGGACCTGGCCTTGCGAGCGGAGGGTGATGCGTTTCTCAGGCAGTTACGCGAGCTCCATGCGGCTGCGATGGCGATGAAGCAAAACGACTCGGCCGAGCATCATCGGGCCTTTGAACACGCGCGTGATGCCATGCGGCAGTCCTTCGAACGCATCATCGCGATGGCCGGCAAGACAGACGCCGAACTGGCCGCCGCGCAGGACCTAAGCGGCGAGCCCCAGCGTATCGCCTAGCCCCGTTCTAACCGACCTTGGACCCCTGCATCACTATGGCCGGCCGACTATCCGTAGAAATGGACCATTAGGCCCAGGATAGGACGCTGGCATGGTTTGTGCTCGCTAACAAGATCGCTTTTTATTGGAACGGGAGCGCCCAACGACGAACAGGTCAGGGGAGTTTGTTGGTTAGCATGAGACAGGCACAAGCAGGTTTTACGCTGATTGAGCTGCTGATTGTGGTCACCATTATTGGGATCTTAGCGGCGATCGCGATTCCGGCCTATTCGGACTATACACTGCGAGCTAAGGTCTCGGAAGGCGCTAGCCTCGCCGGCCTCACCAAGACCGCCGTCGACGTGGCCTACGCTGGAGGCTGGAATCTCGGCAGCCTACCGGCCCAAACAAGTCTTGGCTTATTACGCCCCGGCAGCTACAACTCCAAGTATGTCGCAAGCGTTGCCACGGATGCCAATGGCATTATTACCGTGACGTTGTCGAATGAGCCCAAGCTGGGATCCACTGCCAATGGAACCCTGACCTACTCGCCTATCGAACACGGTGGCAACTTGAGTTGGACGGTAAGCTGTAGCTTTGCCGCTCGGCATTGTCCTCGAAATTAGAAACTTCGAAACTCGTAACGCGGGCTCTAATCCACGCCGCTTCCCAAAATAACAAAGGACCGCCGAGAGGCAGCCCTTTGTAGTCTGGTGGAGGCGGCGTCCCCCTAACTGGCGTCCGGCGGCGTCTACCCACGTCTTGAAACCTCGCCTTTTACCCGAGGAAAACCGCCTTTTTCGTCTTGACACGTCCGAGGTTGTCCGCCAACATCCAGGTTTACCTTGTGGGTAGCGTTGGGGGTAGGAAATGAAGCGACGACGATTGAGTGCAAAGGCGGTTGAGAAACAGCGGCGGGCGGGGTACTTCGCGGACGGCGGCGGACTCTATTTGCAGTGCTCGCCAACAAGGGCAAAGAGCTGGATTTTTCGCTACACGTTGCGTGGGCGTGCGCGGGAAATGGGCCTAGGCTCTACGAGCACCGTATCGCTCGCCGAGGCAAGGCACAGGGCACAGCAGGCCCGCAAGCTCCTAGGCGACGGGATAGACCCGATTCAACACAGGAACGCGCACCGTGCAGCTCAGGCCCTCGATAAGGCGCGGCAAATCACCTTTGGTGAGTGTGCGCACAAATACATTGGGGCGCACCGGGCAGGCTGGCGTAACGCCAAACACATCTACCAGTGGACCTATACCATTGATACCTACTGCGGGCCGATTATCGGCGCGTTACCGGTTGCCGACGTGGACACGGGGCTAGTGCTCAAGGTGCTCGAACCGATCTGGGAGACTAAAACCGAGACCGCAAGCCGCCTACGCGCCAGGATAGAGAACATCCTCGATTGGGCCACGGTGCGCGGGTATAGAGAGGGCGAGAATCCCGCCCGCTGGAAGGGCCACTTGTCGAAGTTGCTACCCCCGCTCAGGAAACGCCAGCGCGTTAAACATCACCCTGCTTTGCCCTATGAGCAGATTGGCGAGTTTATGCAGCTCCTAGGAGCACAGGAAGGTGCCGCTGCACGTGCCTTAGAGTTCACCGTCCTGACGGCTGGACGGACCGGGGAAGTCATCAACGCCAAGCCTGAGGAATTCGACCTAGACAAAGCGCTCTGGACCGTGCCGGCAGCCCGCATGAAGTCTGGACGTGAACACCGCGTCCCGTTATCGCCCCGTGCTGTCAAGATTGTGAGGGCACAACTGGCCCAGGACACTGACCATCTTTTCCCTGGTGCGAGGGAAGGCAAGCCCCTCTCCAATATGGCGATGCTGATGCTGCTTAAGAAGCGCCTGGGGCGCGGCGATCTAACCGTGCATGGCTTTCGCTCATCGTTTCGAGACTGGACAGCCGAGTGCACCGGCTATGCGAGGGAAGTCTGCGAGATGGCGCTTGCTCACACCATAGGGGATCAGACCGAGGCCAGCTATCGGCGAGGCGATTTGTTCGACAAGCGAATCCGGTTGATGACAGATTGGGCGAAGCACTGCGAGCGCCCGGCCAAGCCCACCACGGTCGTCAAGCTCAAGAGCGCAGCACGATGAGCGCGCCGAGAGCGGAATGGATCCCGATGCACGTTGCGGAAACCATGATCCGCAAGGAAACGCAGGTACTACCCGAAACCTATGAGCCAGCATTCCTGAAAGCGTTGGCCGATGGTGCGATCCACGTGCGACACACCATCCAGTACGAGACCGACATTCGGGGAGGCATCCAAAGGGATCAAAAACCACTGGACCCAGAGTTCTGGACGCGCGAGATGGAGTTAGAGCGTGGGTTCTGGGCACCCCCACCGACTCACAGATGGGCCATGCGGGAACCCAACGAGAACGTACGCTGGCACTTTGAAGTCCATTATGAGGAGCTGTTGGCGTGGCTCTCACAGACGACGAAGGCAAAGACCGGTAAGCCTAAGGGTCGGCCCCCTGTAAAGCCTTGGGACGCATTCTGGATAGAGGCGGTGCTGCTCGCCAATACGCCTGACGGCCTTCCCGATATCCAGGCGGATTTCCTGCGCCACATGGCCAGGTGGTCTGAGGATAAGTTCGGCGAAAGCACTATCCAAGATTTCGGCGAAAGCACTATCAAGGAAAAGGCCAGCAAGTTGTACGAAGCGAAGAAGGCCAGAAAATAATTACCAGCTTTTCCGGCTGAACGTCCCCTATACCTGCGCTAACGTCCGTCTCACAGTATTTAGACGGAGCCGGACTGATGAATATAGAGCGCATTCTTCGCGAGCCTAACGTTACCGAGGCGCGCGGCATTTCAAGATCAACGCTGTGGGCCGAGACCAAGAAGGGTCTATTCCCTCGCCCCGTCCGGATCGGGCCGCGCAGCGTCGGCTGGCCCGCATCCGAAGTCGCAGCGATCAATCGAGCGATCATCGGTGGCAAGTCGGAAGCCGAGATCCGCGAGCTAGTGCAACGGCTCGAATCTGCAAGGCAGGCGGCAGCATGACCAAGCAAAAAGAAAAAGCCCGCCGGTTAGGGCGGGCTCGGTACTCGTTGGGTGACGGCGGAGCACTGAGCCCGCGCTATAAGTAAAGGAGCGTGCAGCATGAACGATCTGCTGGTAGTCATTTGGGGGCGCGGAGCTTTCAATTTGACCTCTGGTGTTGATCCCGCTTCATTGCGATGGCCGGCGAAGGGTCGCAACGCCAGTATCCACGGTACTGCACCGCGCCCAATCATTCTACGTTTACTCCAAGCCCTTGTGCGAGACGGCGCGGTAGTCGCAGCCGGCGTCGATGACTCGGGAGAACTTCACTTTGTCAATCTGCGGCCGGGGGTGCGTGATGCCGCATGATTACAACAGCGAAGGCGCCTTGAATGAGGCTGCCAACGCTGAATGGGACGCCTATTCTTCGGTTGTCATGCAGTGCTTTGCCGATATAAAGCCGCAGCCTATCGAGTGGGTATGGAAGGACCGTATAGCTCGTGGGAAGGTAACACTCGTTGTCGGGGACCCGGGCCTTGGGAAAAGCATGTCCGCCGTGGACATGACCGCACGCGTTACCCGCGGGAAGCCCTGGCCGGTCGATGGAGGGAAGGCACCGCTAGGCGATGTACTGATCCTGTCGGCCGAGGATGCCCCCGCAGATACGATCCGGCCCCGACTGGATATCGCAGGGGCAGATGTGCAGCGTGTGCATTTGCTTAAAGCCATCCGTGAGAAAGCCCAAGACGGTAGGGTCTTTCAGCGCCAGTTTTCTCTCAAGCGGGATCTGGATCATTTATCGGATGAACTCAGCCGGCGCGAGTATGTGCTTGTAATCATAGACCCTGTCTCGTGCTACCTGGACAGCACGGACTCCCACACCAATGCGGATATCCGGGCGCTGCTGGCTCCACTTGCCGAGCTGGCGGCGACTTACAGAGTAGCCGTTGTTTGCGTGACCCACTTCAATAAGGCTGGGGGTATGACGGCCATGTATCGCGCGATGGGATCTATCGCGTTTGTCGCCGCTGCCCGAGCTGTCTGGACCGTTACCAAGGCTCGGGACGATAGCACCCGCAGGCTCGTCTTGCCTGTGAAGAACAACCTAAGCCCCGATCGGCTTGGTATGGCTTTCCGCATAAAGCCGTCACTGGCGGACCCGAAGATCCCTATCTTGGAGTGGGAGCCTGATCCGGTGACGATCACGGCAGATGAGGCATTGAATTTCTGTCTACCAGAGAGCGAAAAGGCACCGAAACGGAGCGCCGCCGAGGATTGGCTGCGGGATTTGCTGAAGGATGGGCCGTTGTCGGCCAAAGAAGTGAGGAAACAGGTCGAGCAATCCGGGCAGTCCTGGACAACTGTGAGGCGGGCGCAAGGTACCATGGGGATCAAGCCGACCAAGACCCGATTTGACGGCGAATGGGAATGGGCGCTGCCACAAGATGCTCAAGGCATGTCCCGTCGCAAAAAGATGAGCATCTTGGGGGATGATGAGCGTCTTGGGGAATTTCCGGATAAAAACGGCATGTCGGAGACCGCCGAATATGCTCAATCTACCGAAGATGCTCATGTTGCTCAGTGTAAGGGGGATGAGCATCTTGGGAGAAACGATTCGTCCTCCACATGCTTCGATTCGGACGATCCCGAGCTGATCGAGGCCGAGATGCGGGCGGGCAGTCGCCGCTGCCCGAGGTGTGACGGCGAAGGTTGCCGCTGGTGCAAAGGCGAGGCGCGACAATCATGTTGAGCGTGCTCGTCTTCGGCAAGGCAGGCCGAAGCCCTCGCGGTTCTTGGCAAAGGCGACAGCGTGGCCGTTGCTGGCGATGGCAGGCTGACGACCGGACGGGACCCCGACGGCGGGCTTACTTTTTGACTGTGGGGGACACACCGTCCGCCTATTTGTGTCCTACGTGCCGGGCGATGAGGGGCTAGCCTTGCCGTACCCCCGACCCTACCCCCAAAACGGCACCCTGGAGGCCTAATTTGAGCGCCAGCGACGACCTCAGGACAGGCCAGCCCGAGGTTCGGCCCATCGATGCCCTCGAGAGGAAAAATTTTTCTTGCTGCGCACGAGCAGTCGCTCCGAGGCCGTGTACTGTATATATATACAGCCTTATGTTACTCTTCGCGACATGCCGGAGCCGAAAAAATGCCCGAGACTGCAACACAGTTAGAGCAGCGATACGTCCCCGATGAGGGTGAGAAGGTGCGCCTGTTGACCCTCGATCACCTTGACGGGCGATGCCTCGCCGTGCGGCGGGTGCGTCGGGTCGAGACTGAGATCGCTACGGACCTAGGCGGTGCGGGGCACATTTCAGAAGGGCAGCGGGCTTTGTGCAGACGTGCTGCGGTGTTGGCGGCAATCGTGGACGACGCCGAAGCGCGCTGGGCTGACGGTCAGTCGTTCGATCTACCGGAGTACTTGAGCGCCGTGAACTCGCTACGACGCATCTTGGCCACGATTGGCTTGGAGCGCAGGC
>Ga0224508_10000312_pt1 | contig 49311 bp, 41 predicted proteins | sample SF_Jan12_sed_USG_4_FD_170157 | JGI IMG/M metagenome (GOLD analysis project Ga0224508, IMG submission 170157) | Sediment microbial communities from San Francisco Bay, California, United States - SF_Jan12_sed_USGS_21 | ecosystem: Environmental > Aquatic > Marine > Sediment | place: USA... | reverse complement strand
CTTCGATCCCCCCTCAGAAGGGCCGCTGATACTCTCGGCCGAGGAAGAGGTGGTCTTTTTGTCGCTGTGACGGAGTGGTCCTCACGGCTCGACATCGCGTCCCGGCGGGCGTATCAAAACGCCCATAAGCACGAGGATTGATGTCCATGACGGAAACAACGGCGGCAGAGACGGCGGCGCCGGAGGAAATGGACCCCGACCGCACGCCCCCCGACGGCACGGCCCCCGACGGAACTGCCCCGCCCGCCAAACGCAAACGCCCGCCCAAGCCGCAAACCCTGAAACGGCCGATGCGCAAGCGCGTCAAGCGCTATGGCAAGCAACTGACCCGTTGGATTGCGGCTTATCAGGGGCGCCAAGGTCTGGTGCCGGACACGCCGTTCGTCGACCCTGCCCACTTCCCCTTCCTGAAAGAGTTCGAGGAAAGGTGGGAGGAGATCCTTCCCGAGGTCAAGGAAGTGCTCAAATTCCGCGAGCATATCCCCGGATTCCAGGATGTCTCTCCGGACCAATACCGGATCGCGACCGCGGATAATTGGAAGACCTTCTTCCTCTATGGCTTCGGCAACCCGCTGCCCAAGAACTGTGCCCAAGCGCCGGTCACCGCATCGATCATCGCAAAGGTGCCGAAGGTGCACACGGCCTGGTTCTCGATCCTGGCACCCGGCTACCACATCCCGCCCCATACCGGCGTTACCAAGGGAATCCTGAGGGCGCATATGGGCCTGATCATCCCGGAGGCGCGCGACGATTGCCGCATCCGGGTCGGCGACGAATGGAAAAGCTGGGCTCCCGGCAAGATCTTCGTGATCGACGATACGTATGAGCACGAGGTCAAAAACGAGACCGACGAGGAACGGGTCGTCCTTCTCCTGGACTTCAACCGCCCCATGCGGCTGGGCGGTCGGATCGCCAACTGGCTGTTGATGAAGGCGATCAAGCTGACCGCCTTCTATCAGGAGCCCAAGAAGAACCTTCTGGACTACGAAGCCAGGTTCGAGGCCGCGGCCAAGCGGGCCAACGAAAATCTGGAGAAGCTGGGCGACCTTTGATGGCGTCCGGATTGGCGGCTGGCCTGCGGAGCCTGATCGAGGGCGAGCTTGACCGTGATCCCGGTCCGCGTGCCCGGGCCATGGCCGAGAAACTGGCCGCCCGGCCTGGCGTTGCCGCAGTTCTTTTCTATGGCGCCCAGATGCGCGATGAGGCGGCGGGGGGCGGCGGCGGCCCGCTCGACTTCTATCTCCTGACCGACAGCAACATCGCCTACCACGGCGCCGGCCTGTCAGCGGCCGCAAACTACCTGCTGCCGCCCAATGTCTATTACGAGCGGATCGACGAGAGCCCGCCGATCGAGGCCAAGGTGGCGGTGGCGACCCTGGCCGCCTTCCGCGCGCGGATGCGGCCGGACGCGCTGGATACCACCTTCTGGGCAAGGTTCGCGCAGCCGGTCATCCTGGTTTGGTCACGCGGTCCGGCCGAGCGCGAAGCAGTGGTGGATGCGGTCTCGACCGCCGTCGAGACGGCTGCATGGTGGGGGTCACGATTTGCCCCGGCGGAGGCCGACACGGAGGCGTTCTGGAGCGCACTCTTCACCCACACCTACGGCTCGGAACTGCGCGTGGAAAGCGGCGGGCGCGTTCAGCAATTGATGGCGGCCGCGCCCGGGCGTTACCAGCGAATCCACGAATGGCTGGCCGAGGCGGTGGACCAGCCGGAACGACGCCGCGCGGCCACGGCCTGGCGACGGCGCGCGGCTCTGGGCAAGTTCAGGAACCTCGCCCGACTCACCAAGGCCGCCTTCACCTATCGCGGCGGCTTCGCCTATGCATTGTCGAAGGTCGAGCGCCATTCCGGCAAAGCGGTGGAGTTGGCCCCCTGGCAGCGCCGCTGGCCCTGGCTGGCAGCGCCTTTCGTTCTGTGGCGGCTCTGGCGCGAGAAGAGATTGAAATAGCGAACGCCGCCAGCGCTTGGTCGCCGGTTCTCCGGGAAAGCCAGATGCCCGGACAACCGGTCATCAGGTCGCGAAATGGCTCAATCTTGCCGTTCATCATTGCCCGCTCGAACTGGGGCTACGCGGACGAAGCCGCCATTTGAGCAAATTATTTTTGTCCGGTTCGATCCCGATTGCTGCCATTGAGGCTTAGTCAAGAAAGCGCCAACATTGAACATCCGTCGTCGGATGCTCGAAGCTCTGCGGTTCAAGAAGAGCGGATAAATCCCACGGCGACAGTCCCCGCGAACTTGCACCACCGACCAGCACCCGGCTTCCCGATTCATGCTTCGGCCGTTCTGAGTGGGCCAACCTAACACAATAGGGGTAACGTGTGCATGGACCGGCGTGGCGGCACCACGATTGTTGAACAACTCGCAACCTCGGCCGCAAGATGAGCGTCGTCGAACAGCATCTCAACCGGTGCTCGGCCGGAACCCGGTTGACACCGGATCGCCCGCTCAGAAGACTGCCCGAGAGATTGCTTTTTTTGAGGCCGGTAGGTCGGGGCAATGATTCAGATTAGTCGACCGACGCTAATGGAGGGCTGCCTTGAGAGGTTCGGAACCAAGCGCGGATGCGGCGGCGCTCAATCGTTCAGGCATACTGGCGATCCAGCGGGGCCAGCTCGCCGAGGGGCGGGCCATGCTTGAGGCAGCCGCCGCCAAGCAACCGACGTCGGCGCAATACTTGGCCGATCTGGCCCAGGTCCACCTCATGACCGGCGAGGAGGCGGCGGCCATCAAGACCTACCAGCGCTGTCTAAAAAACGATCCGGGTCTTGTCCCAGCCTTGCTTAACCTGGGTATCTTAATGCTTCGGGCCTTCCGGATCGAGGAGGCGGGCGACTATTTCCAAAAAGCCGTCGATGCCGACTCCGGCTTGGTCGACGCCCATGCTGGATTGGGCGTGGTCCGCCAGCGCCAAAAACGCTTGGCCGAGGCGATCACTGCCTTTGAACAGGCGGCATCACTGGCCCCGCGGGACCCGGAAATCTGCTCGAATCTGGCCGGCGCACTGCACGAGATCGGAGAGTCGGAAAAAGCCATAGATCGTTTTCAGAAAGCCATAAAGCTGGCACCGAAGCAGGCGTCGTTGCACAGGCATCTGGGCGTTATCCTGCACGAGACAGATGGCGCGCAAGCTGGACTGCCACACTATGACGAAGCGTTGCGGCTTTTGCCCGGGGATGCCCGCACGCTCGCCGCCAAGGGTTCGGCGCTGGTCGCGCTCGGCCGGCGGGAGGAAGCGGCACGGATTATCGATCATGATGCCTTGATAGCCACGAGGCAGTTCACGGCGGCACCCGGTTATGGCGACATGTCCATTTTCAACCGCGCGCTCGCGGATCACGCGACCGGGCATCCAAGCCTGATGGCGGAACCGTTGGGTAGGACCACACGGGGGGGTGGCCAGACGGGCCAGTTGATAGGCCCCACCGAAGGCCCAATTGCCGTGTTGGAGAGCCTGATCCGAGGTGCTATCGACGATTATTTCGCCGACCAGACTCGCGCCCAACACCCCTATTGCCCACGCCGCTCGACGGCTGGCCGCCTGGACGCATGGGCGACCGTGCTGGATCGCGGCGGCTATCAGGATTCACACAACCATCCTAGCGGCGTGCTCAGCGGGGTTTATTACGTCCAGCTACCGGAAAACGGCGACTCCGGCGCCATCGAGTTCGGACGGCCGGCGCCCCCGTTCACCTCGCCGTCTGAGCCCGAAGTGATGTTGATTCGCCCTCAACCCGGTCTTCTGGTGCTGTTTCCCTCATTCTTTTGGCATCGCACTATCCCCTTCCAAAGCGACGGCAAGCGAATCTCCATCGCCTTCGACTTGATCGTGGGAAGATGAAGCGGACATGGTAGGTGCCGCTGAAGCCAAAGTCGGACTACATCCGCGACGACACCACTATTCTCGACAATTCCTTCGGCGAACGCCTCCTCACCCACCTGGTCTAGCCGGGTTGGCCGCACCAGCTCCCCGGCCCTGGTACCGCACCGGGCCTGGATTTCTCCTCCATTGCCGATCAGAGCTGCAACGGGTCAGGAATACACGTAGCGCGCACTCACCGAACGCCCCGATTGCCCAAGATAACTTCCGTTCGAACGCGGCGCAGCGTTGTGCAGTTTGTGCTCAAAATTTGAACTCGCGGCGGTTTCAACGAGTGACCTGAAATGGCACGAAGCCGCCCTCGCCTACGAATGTCCGGAGCCGGTCGCGGCGGGGATGGCCGCGCTCCCTGCGTCAGGCGTCGGCCGGAAACCGCGCTAATCCGCCATCTCGTAGACGCCCGCCAGGAAGTTGTCCTTCGCTTTCGAGCGGCTGAGCTTGCCAGACGACGTTCGCGGCAGCGCGCCCGGCGCCGATAGAGCCACGCGGGCTTCGATCCCCACGGTCTTGCGCACCACCGCCTGGACCGCCTGGCGCAGCGCCTCACGCTCGGCCAGATCCCGGCGGCGGCATTCAATCACCAGGCCGATCCGATGGTCATCCGCGGCCTCGTCCCCCTCATCGGTCAATTGGAAGGCGGCAACGCTTCCCTCCTTGGCGCCATCGACGGTCGACTCGATCGACCACTCGATGTCCTGCGGCCAGATGTTGCGGCCGTTGACGATGATCAGGTCCTTGACCCGGCCGGTCACGACGATCTCGCCGTCACGCATGTAGCCCAGATCGCCGGTGTCAAGCCAACCATCCGGCGACAGAACCCGCGCGGTCTCTTCCGGGTTGCCGTAATAGCCCTGCATCAGGCTGGGGCCGCGCGTGAATATCTGGCCCACCTGGCCATCGGGGAGGCATTGGCCGTCCTCGCCGCGCACCTCCAGGTCGTGGTCCGGCAGCGGGCGGCCGCAAATGGCGAAGTCCCGACTCCGCGCGCCGATGGCCGGAGGCACGGCGATCCCCTCGTCGCGCAGGCGGTCGATATCGACGCTTTCTGTCCGCGCGCCCGCGCCGATCCGCGCGAATGACAAGCCCAGCGCCGCCTCGGCCATGCCATAACTCGGCAGAAACGCCCTGGCATCGAAACCGTGCGGCGCGAAGACCCGGTCGAAATTCCGCAAGTTCGTCGTCTTGATGATATCGCCGCCGATCCCAGCGACCCGCCAGGCAGAAAGATCCAGCGTATCGGAATGGCGGGCGCGGCGCGCCGCCAAATCATAGCCGAACGACGGCGAGTAGCTCAGCGTACCCCGGTTGCGGCTGATCAACTCGACCCAGATGCCGGGGCGGAGGATGAAATCGCGCGTCGTCAGAAAATCCGCCGACAGCTGACAGGCGATCGGCACCATGACACAGCCGACCAGGCCCATATCGTGGTAATAAGGCAGCCAGCTGACCCCGCGATCGCCTTCACGCACCTGCAGGCCGAACTGCGCCATCGCGCGGATGTTCGCCATCATCGCGCCGTGGGTTACTGCGACGCCCTTCGGAAAGCTGGTCGTGCCCGACGAGAATTGCAGATAAGCGATCTCGTTCGCGTTCGGCTGGCCGTCCGGCAGGCCGCGCGCCGAGTCGTTCTCCAGATCGCCGGCCGTGCCGACGAAGTTCAGGGATCGGTCGGACAGGGATTCGGAAATCCAGTCGCGGAACATCCTCGGCGCAATCGCGGCCGAGATCTGCGCCACATCGGCGATCCGACGCAACTGCTCGCCATAGGCCAGGCGCGAGCCGAAGGCGCTGGGCAACGGCACCGGACACGGCACCAGTTTCGCATAAAGACAGCCCATCAGGGCGCGCGAGAAATCCGCCTCGGTCTCTGCGACAATCGCAACACGGTCGCCGGTCTCGAGCCCTCGTGCCAGCAACTGCGCACCCAGCAGCCGGGCGTCCTCGCGCATCTGTCCCCAGGTGATCAGGTCGGCCAGCTCGCCCCGCGCCGTATAAAAATTCATGCCGCCGGCGCCGCCGGCAGCATAGTCGAGCGCATCGGTCAGATTGGCGAAGTCGCCAAGCCGTCTCGCGATGCCGTTATCGGTGGGCGTCGGCGTCAGCGCCGGCATCTCTCTGCCCTATCCCTCGGTTCGTACCGGACGTCCACTCTGGGACATGTCAATTTTACGTGGCGGATAGCACTTGTCCGGCTCCGAATAAAGCCCCATACCCCGATTTGACACCCATTCGGCCTGCGGCATCACGGCACCCTGCGCCTGGAACATCCCCAGAACAGAACTGCGGTACAATTCCTTCAAATCCTGGATCTCCGGCGGTCGCGGGCTCGGTTTCCCTTGCCGCGCGGGCCATTAAGCCGCCATAAGCGGCGCCGAAGCCGATGCAATCCGGACACAGCGCCGGACACGGCGCCAGAGACAGCGCAAGACACAGCCAAGACTCTACGGGAAGTCGCGCTTTGCAAAAGATCCTGACGCTCTTCTTCCAGGCCAAGGGCACACGCCCTGTCATCGTGCTGTTATGCCTGCTGCTGGGCGGCTTGGCCGAAGGGTTGGGGCTGGCGAGCCTGCTGCCGGTCCTGTCCATCGCGATCGACGGCGAAGGTGCGGCCGAGGGCAGTTCGGCGGCGCTGTTCACGGATGCGCTGTCGTCCGTCGGCCTGCCAACCACGCTGGGTTTTCTCGTCGCGTTCTTCATCACCGGGATCGTCGTCAAGAACCTCTTGATCCTGGCGGCCATGACTTATGTGGGATATTCGGTCGCGCATGTGGCGACGGGGTTGCGGCGCGACCTGGTCGACAACCTGCTGAACGTGCGCTGGGGCTATTTCACCCAGCAGCCGCTCGGCCGGATCACCAATTCGCTCAGCGTCGACGCGACCCGCGCGGGCCAAGCCTATCTCTCGGCGGCGAATTTCCTTGTGAATGCGATCCAGGCGACCGTCTACGCGGTCGTCGCGATGTTCGTTTCATGGAAGGTGGCGCTGGTGGCCCTGGCCGTGGGCGGCGCGATCGCGGCCTTCCTCAGCTTCCTCGTGCGCTCGGCCAAGCGGGCGGGCCGGCGTCAGACAAGCTATACATCTGACTTCATCACCTATCTCTCGGACGCGCTCAACAACATCAAACCGCTCAAGGCGATGGCGCGTCAGGAGAGCTTCGCGCGCCTCATCGACAAGAACATAGTCGGCCTGCGCCGCGCCCTGCGCCGCCAGGTCGTCGCCAAGCAAGCACTGAAAAACCTGGACGAGATCCTCAACGTTGTCTTTCTAGGTATCGGCCTCTTGGCGGCGATCGTCTACTGGAAGGTGCCGGCCGCCGAGTTGGCGATCATCGCGATCCTGTTGATCCAGCTCGTCAATTCGATCGGCCGTATCCAGAAGGAATACCAGAACGCCGCGATCTTCGAGAGCGCCTATTTCAACGTCCAGGACCAGATCGCCGAAAGCGGCGCCGAGCGCGAGACCGATCAGGGGACCGCTCTGCCGAGCTTCGAGACCGGCTGCGAACTGGTCAATGTCAGCTTTTCGCATCCCCGCACCCCGGTCCTGCGCGATGTCTCACTGGAATTCCCCAAGGGCACGATCACCGTGCTGACCGGCCCGTCGGGCGCCGGCAAGACGACGATCACCGACTTGGTGATCGGCTTCCTCACCCCGGATAGCGGCCAGGTCCTGGTCGATGGCCGGCCCTTGCAGGACTACGCGCTGAAGCCCTGGCGGGCGATGATCGGCTATGTGCCGCAGGAACTGGTTCTGTTCCATGATTCGATCTTCGCCAATATCGCGCTCGGCAACCCCGAGATCGGCGAGGACGAGGTCCGCGCCGCGCTCCAGGCCGCCGGCGCGCTCGATTTCGTCGAGGCCATGCCGGAGGGTATGCACACCGAGGTGGGCGAAAAGGGAACCAAGATCTCGGGCGGACAGCGCCAGCGCATCGCATTGGCCCGCGCGCTGGTCACGAACCCGAAACTGCTCATCCTCGACGAGGTGACCAGCGCGCTCGACCCCGACACCGAACGCGCGATCGTCGAAAACATCCGCTCGCTCGCGCACAATGCCACGGTGATCGCCATCACGCACCGCGCGGCAATGCTCGATATCGCGGATCAGGTCTTCGAGCTGATCGACGGCCAAGTCGTGGCGACCAGCAAGGGCCAGCCGGTCAGCAGCGCGGTTTAAGCGGCGGTGTAGGGCGGGGTTTCACCCCGCCGATTGGACCTGGCGGAATAAATCCCGCCGCACGACGCCCAGCCGACCCCGTAGGGTGGAACTTGTTCCACCATTCACCCTTGCGCGTCCGTCGTTTGGTGGATCAAGATCCACCCTATGGTGCCTGGACAGATCCGAACGATCGGCCGTGCGTCACCATTCACCCAAGCGATCGGATCAGGACGCCAGGCGGTCCACCGGAGAGCCGATCGCGGCCAGGACCTCGTCGACACCAGGTGCCGTTTCGAGCTTTTCCAGCGCGTCGTGGCGCAGGTGATCGCTGGCCATTTCGCGCTCGATCATCGCCCGGTCGATCTGACCGGTATCGACGCATTCCTTCATCATCGCGAAGAAAAACGCCTCTTGGCGTGCGTCCGGATGCGCCTTGTAGCGCCCCGGCAGCTTGATCGAGGCCATCGGCAGGAACTTGCCGATAAACGGCACCCGGTTGGTGAAATCGATCGGCAGGCCGGTCTTCCAGGGCTGGGTGCGCCGCTTGGTGTTGTGCAAGAGCCGCGTCTCGGGCGTCAGACGGTCGAAATCGTTCCAGTGATCCTCGAGGAAGCCGATCGAGCCCTTCGGCTCGGTGGTCAGCAGCATCCAGTCCTCATAGTCGAGCTCACCCTGGAACAGCTGCTCGAACTGCACCTCGACGTCCCAATGTGTCAGCTTCGCGCAGTCCAGCAGCATCACACTCGAGGCGATATAGTCGCTGCGGTTGTTGTGCCCGGCGCGCGGGCGGGCACAGATCGCCTTGCCCTGCATGTCGTGCTCGAAAAGCTCGTTGATATCGCGCACCGCGAAGATGTCCGGGTCGATGACAATGGCACGGCCCTGATAGCCCATGATCTTCGGCGGCGTGAACCGCAGCGGCGTGAAGGATTGCAGGTCGTCGTTCTCCCAGGCGCGCCAAGTGCCCGCGCGCAGGAACTTCCGGCCCTCATACCCCTCGAAAAAGGGAAAATCCTCGCGGTTGACGATCTGGACGTCAAACGCCTCCGGGTGGACGGAAGTGCGTTTCAGTGAGTGCCGGCCAATGATCGCGCCGGCCATCTGCTTGGCATTGGTGTGGATGAAAACGGTGTTCTTCACGGGCTCTGCTCGTCCTCTTTGGGAGGTGGCCGAAAGTACTCCCAGCGGGGCTCAAAGTCCAGCCGGGGCCGGCGCTTGACAGCGACCGGCAGGCGCGACATTCAGGCGCTGTTAGCCTCTTGGAGCGCCGCTTTGCCCGCAATTTCGCCCGCAATCTCTGTGGTCATGCCGGTCTATAACCGCGCCGACAGCGTCGGGCGGGCGGTAGAGAGCGTGCTGGCGCAGGATTTTACCGATTTCGAACTGATCGTCGTCGATGACGGCTCGACCGACGGCACGCCCGAGGCGGTTGGGGCCACGGGCGACAAGCGGGTGCGGTGCCTCCGCCAGCCCAGCAACATGGGCGGCAATGCGGCGCGCAACCGCGGCGTCCGCGAGGCGCGCGCGCCCTTGGTCGCGTTCATCGACAGCGATGATGCCTACCTGCCGCACAAGCTTGGCTTCCTGGTGCGCTATTTCGCCGAGCACCCGGAAGTCGATGCCCTGGTCGACAGTTTCCGCCTGGACTACCCGCTCGAGAAGGGAAAGCCGCCCGCATCACGGATCAATCCGGTTCTGACCACCAGCCGTGAGGTCGAGGAGGCGGTCTTCGCCCGGCGCCTCTACAAGGCGACCCCGGCCTTCTGCGTGCGGCGCGATGCGCTCATGGAGGTCGGGCTTTTCGACGAGACCCTGAAGCGGCGCCAGGACATGGACCTGATCCTGCGGCTTGCCCGCACGGTCAACTGCGCCTCGACCGACCAGGTGCTGTGGGTCAAGCAGTGGTCGGCGGATTCAATTTCGGCCAAGCAGGAAACCTTTGCGACCGCCGTCATCGAGATGTGCGAACGCCATCCGGATTACCTGACACGGCCCGCGTTCCGCACCGGCCTCGCCCGCGACGTGGCGCGCCACTTCCTGCGCTTGGTGGCTCAGGGCAAGCTCGGCGCCGCGGCGCGCGACTTCCGCCGCTGCGCCTCGTTTTTCGGCGCCGGTACTTTCGCCCGGCTCTGGGGCGCGGGGCTCTGGGAAATGGGCCGGCGCCTGGTCACCAGGCGGGAGGTTTGATCGGCCAAAAGGACGGTCGGGAGCCTACAATAGGGCCTTGCATCGGTTACTTCATTCGGAAATGGTTCCGAAGGGCAACACCAAATAGGAAAAGAAAAACGATCCCAATCAATGCCTGAACAGCTGAAACAAATTCCGAAACGTAATTAAGCGTCTTGAACCCTTCCGATAGAAAAATTCGATTGAAACCCAAAAAGCTAAATACATTAGAAATACTAATAAATAATGATTCAAAAATTCCTCACAATCTATCGCCACCTGTCAGTTCTGCAACAGATTCACTAGAAAACAAAAATATCCATCCGGACCAAGTTGTTATAAATATCACTTTTATTGGACGCCAAATTGACCATCCATATTCAGAAAATGACTCATAAAAATTAGATAAATATCCTGCAACCGTGTTTGGCGCCGCAATACGGCGACATTTTAGCTCAAGGCGCAAAAACCTATGCTCTTCGTGCGTTCTTTTCTGACGGTCCATTTGCAACTTTAGGCGCTCGTAAGCGAGTATGAAATCTTCGGCATCTTCGGGTTCTTGTGGCACGGGCCAATCACTGATGTCTTTCCAGGTCGTGTCTTCATGCAATTCGGACTCAAAATATTTTGGTGGTTGGTTGTAAAAATTACACGAATCAAAGCGAGTAGACCCCAAAAATTTCGTATTTGAGAAATCTATACTTTCAAAAAATTCAGATTTCGTGAAATTCGTTTTATATCCAAACTCTGAAAAGCTGAAATCTGCCGAGGATTTAAATTTTGTTTTACCAAATCCTGCGTATTTAAGGAACGAACATTCGTTAAACCGGCAATAATCTTCAAACGTGGCCCGCATGAAGGAAGCCTGATCTTTAAATTTGGCTTCATTAAATCTTGCAATCGTGAACCTTGTTCTCTTAAAGTCGGCAATATTATGAAATTGTGCCTGTGTGAAGTCGGATGCGCCGCCTATAAAAACTGTGCTGCCAAAATCGGCTTCATCGAAGAAATTAGCAGAATGAAAGTCCGCTGATGCGTGTATTCTTGAGTTTGAAAAATCAGCATATTTCCTAAATTCGCATCGAGCAAATGAAAGTCTATTAAAGAAAATACATGTAGAAAATGTCACAAAACATTCAAACGATGAGTCTTTGATAGAAAGTTGTTCTTTGAATATGTAACCACAACAATTTAAACTATTAATGTATCTAATTCCCGATATTTCGATATTTGCTGGATCTGGATCTACCGAGTTGACATTTGATCTCTCTTTTAACGCATTTTCAATTAACTTGTTTTCTTCACTGTTTAATGGAGCAAGATCGTCGAGATTAAATCCAGGGACCAATTCAGCTTCCGCTCGGATTTTGCCTTTCCATGCATCATTACAATTCTGGAAGACCCAACCATTCCATAACCGGCGGTTTAGCGCGTGAAGCTCCCGGTCGAATTCGTCGCAGGGCTGTTTTCCTGCGGCTGTCATAAGGACAAAATATGGATTTTCCGCGTTTTTATTCATCTGTCGATCGGTTGCGAGGATTTCGATCAATGCACATGGGAAAGAAAATTTTTCAAAGCTAGGGAGAACCCTCTTCGCAGCCTCAGATTCAGGCAGATAATTTCGCGGATCATATGAGGTTGCGTCAACCTGAAACAAAAACATCCCGGCACGATTCAATGCGTCGGGGCGTGGCAGCTCACCAGCCCCTAGAGTGGGCTCTCGCGAGCCCACCGATAAAAAGGCCCGCGTCGATGGTCAGCAGCCGCGAGGTTCGATCGCCCTCCTCGAAAGCCCGTTGCTCGGAAAAGCGCCGGAGCGCGCGCCAACCGTGAATAAAGGGTAAACCGGGGAAATCGCTGTTTAATTCCAGACGCTTACACACCCTCTCACATGTGAGAGCCCGCCGCTCTCACACCCCAATCACCCGCAAACCAGGATGTGAACCCCTCAGCCGTCCGCCAGGATCGGTTGCTGCGTGCCGCCCGAGGGCAGCTCCTCAAAGCTGCGGGTCGCCGCGCTCCACAGCTCGCCAGCGAAGGCCGCGCTGAAGAAGTAGAGCGAATAGGCCATCGCCAGCGGCCGTTTCCAGAGGGCCAGGTCGACCTCGCCGCCCCGGGTCCAAATCCGCAGCCAGGCCCGCCCAACCTTGTTGCCGAAGAAGTAGAAGCAATAGGCCAGGCGGCCGATGCGCGACTTGGTGACCGTGTGGTAGGCCAGCACATCGCGGTCGGTGCCTGTCGTCCAGGCCCGCCAAAACAAGAACTTGCCGCCGGGCTGGGGTGCGTGAATGCACATGGCGTCCGCGGTGCGCACCCATTTGAAGCCTCGGCTGTCGATGTCGCGCAGCCAGAACCCGCAGGCTTTCTTGAAAGCGCCCGGGATCTCCGGGAACGGGTTCGCGCGGAAGAAATCGGTCCGGAAGGCGCAGTTATTGGCGTGGATCTTCTTGCGCTTCAGGGTCTGCTCGCGCTCGCTTGGCAGGTTCATGATCCAGGCCAGCGCCATCATCTTCGAGAGCAGCGTCTCGTCCCAGCCGAGCACGGTGAAGCCGCCAACCGCCATCACCTCCGGGTCCTCGAACGGAGCCAGCAACCCTTCCAGCCAGCCGGGCTTTGGGCCCGCATCGCTGTCCAGCAGCACCACGAAGTCGGTCTTGGTTTGGGCAACGCCGTAATTCTTCAGCTTGTAGTAGGTCAGTCCCGGGGTCGGAACCAGCTCCAGGTCGCAGAGCTCGTGCAGCTTCGGAGCAACGTGATCGATCACGCCGCGGATGGTGGAGTCCTGAACCGCGCCCTGGTCGTAGAGATACATGACCCGTGGCTTCTGTTCGAAGCGGTTGGAAAGACGCTCGAGTTCGTCCTCGAAGGCGGCCATGGCGCTGGCCGCCCACTCGTCATCGACGTCGATCGCGTTCTCCCACTCGATGAGGATCGTCACCGGGGGAAGCGTCCCCTCCTGCGAACCGTTCGTACCACTCATCCTCGTCTCCATTTATCTTGCGGGGCGGCGGCGGTGTCCGCTATGCAAGCCCCATATGCAAGCCCCGTTGCGGCAACCCTTAGACCATGTGAGCGGACCGTTCAAAGTGACGCATGAGCGCACCAGCCCGCCTTTGGTCTGGATACTCGCCGGACGCAGAACCGGGGACAATCTCCAACTCGAAGTCCTGGCGGATGCGCTCGGCTGGCCGCGCGAGGTCAAACGCCTTTCCTACCGCCGCAGCCATTTCACCTGGACGCCATATTATGGCCGGCTGGGTCCGTCAACCGTCCCGCTGACCCGGGAGGCGCTGGAAGGCCTGGTTCCTCCGTGGCCCGACCTGGTGCTATCCGTCGGCTGGCGCAGCGCCCCCGTGGCCCGCTGGGTGGCGCGCCAGGGAGGTGGGCGCAGCGTCGCGATCGGCCGTCCGAGGGCGCCGATTTCCGGCTTCGACCTGGTGCTCAGCCCGCCGCAATACCGGGTGCCGGAGGCCGAGAACCTGGTCAAGCTGCGCGCGCCGCTGACCCGGACGACGCCCGAGCGGTTGGCCCAGGCGGCCGAAGAATGGCACGACCGCCTGGCGCACCTACCACGCCCGCTAATCGGCGCCCTGATCGGCGGCAACGCCTTCCCCTACCGGCTGACCGAGGCGGCGGCGGTGCGGCTCGGCGACCAACTCGACGCGCTGGCGCGGGCGCGCGGCGGCTCGGTCCTGGTGGCGGGCGGACCGCGCACCCCAGCCCGGTCCGCCAGGGCATTGCTGGCGCGGTTGACTGTGCCCAAGCATCATTTCCTGTGGGGCGATCCGGGCGAGAACCCCTATTTCGGCTATCTCGCCCTGGCGGACGAATTGGTCGTGACCACCGAGAGCGTCTCGATGGCGACCGAGGCCAGCCTGACCGGCAAGCCCGTGCATCTGTTCGACTTGCCGATGCTCACCGGTCCACTTGCCCGCGGCATCTACCGGTTCGATCATTGGCTGCGGAGGGGCGGCGGGCCCGTCGGGCGCGCTTATCTGGGCCTGATCCGAAACGGCTGGCTGGTCATGCCGCGCGTCACGGAAGATTTCCACGAAGGATTGATCGCCGAGGGGCGCGCCCAGCGTCTCGGGGCCCTGACCGAGATCGAGCCACCGGAGGGGCCGCCGGAAGACCAGACCGCCCGTGCCGCGGCAGCGGTGCGCGCGCTCTTCGAGAGCCGCTGACGATCAGGCGGCGATATTGCCCGGCTTGAGGAGCCCCAGTTCCTTGCCAGCTTCAGCGAAGATCTCCAGCGCCGCCGAAACCTGTCCATCGTCATGGCCGGCCGAGACCGAAACGCGCAACAGCGACAGGGCATTCGGCGTCGCCGGCGGGATTGCGATATTCGTGTAAAGGCCCGCATCGATCAGCATGTTCCACAACGTCACCGCCGTCTGCGGGTCGGGCAGTTGCGGCGCCACGACCGGGCTGACCTCGGGGCCAAGCCGGTAGCCCATCTTCGCCATGCCCGCATAAAGGCGATGGCAGTTCTGCCACAGCCTTTCGCGCAATTCAGGCGCCTCGGCCATGCGCTGGAACGCCGCCCGCGCGGTCGCGACCGTCGGCGGGGTCATCGAGGCGGTGAACATATAGGGGCGGGAATAGGCGCGCAGCGCCTCGAATTCCTCGACATTCGAGACGCAGAAGCCGCCGGTCGTGCCAACGCTCTTCGAGAAGGTGCCGACGATATAGTCGCAATCGTCCTCGACCCCGGCCTCCTGGCACTTTCCGCGGCCTGTCTCGCCCATCACGCCCAGCGAATGCGCCTCGTCGACCAGCAAATAGACATTCGGTCCAGCTTCGCGCTTGACCGCGGCGATCTCGGCCAGGGGTGCGCTGTCGCCCAGCATCGAATAGATGCCCTCGACGACAATGATCTTGTCGCCCGGCGTCCCCTCGAAACGCGCCAAGCGCTTGGCCAGATCGTCCGGATTGTTGTGGCGGAACCGGATCGTCTCGCCATCGCTCATCTTGCAGGCATCATAGATCGAGGCGTGGCTGTCCGCGTCGATCAACAGGTGGTCACCCTTGTCGGCCAGCCCCGAGATCACGCCCAGATTGGCCAGGAAGCCGGTCGAGTAGAGGATCGTCGCGCGCTTGTCATAGAATTGTGCTATCTCCTGCTCCAGCGCGCGGTGCAGTTCGTAAGTGCCATTGGCGATGCGCGACCCGGTCGTGCCCACGCCATGCTCGCGCGCGGCGGCGACCGTGGCCTCGACGCATGCTTCATCGAAGGTCAGGCCAAGATAGTTGTTGGTGCCGAATAGCATGATCGGTTTGTTGCCGAGCAAGGCCTCGGTCGGCGAGACGATACGGTCGAACTGAAGTGATGTCGGATCGCGGCCGAGCGCCTTCAAAGCGCTATAGGCCGACTGCATCGCGGCTGCGCGATTCTTGATACCCATAAGCCTCGTGCCCTTCCGTTCTCTTTTTTTCCCGCTTTCCGGCTCATGCCGTGCCGCGGCACCACCCTGCCCCGATCATCAAACGCTGGCGCCGGCGGCGGTCAGCCTGCGGACCACGCCGGCCAGGTCACTCACCGTGCGCACTTCGGCGATCTCGTCCAGCGGCACGCTGATGTCGAACTCGTCCTCGAGCTCCATCACGAAATCCATCACGCTGACCGAGTCCAGGCCGGTATCCTCGACAACGTTCGAATCCATCGCGATCTCGCGCTCGCGGCCGATCTTGCTTTTCAAGAGATCCAAAACGCGCGTGTCGATATCGTCCAACTCGGCCATCCTGACATCGATCATATGTTGCGATCTTATATCGCAGACATCTTCGGTCCAGCGTCCATTTCCGGCGTTCCTTCGGTCCGCCCTCCGTTCGGCGCCCAACGATCGGCCCGGATCACGCCGGCCTCGATTTCGCTGACATCCGCCACGGTCCGCAGCCGGCCCAAACCGCCGGCTGCATTAGCCTCACATCGCGTTCGTTGCAATAGCGGGCACTTCGGCCGCGACGGCGAACCGCGCCACCTTTTCCTCGGCAATCGGCAGATCGCGCAGGAAATCGATCTCGCTCCAGGCCAGGCCCTCGATCGAGACCAGGCCGACGCCGCCCGCCTGAGCCAGCTCATCGATGATCGACAAATACCAGCGCTTCAACGTCGCCTGATCTTTCAGCAACTCACCCATCGCATCGACGAAGCGGCTGCCGCCATCGCCCTGGAACCGAATGATGCCGATCGACTCGCCATCCACCGGCAACTCGAGAGTCTTACCGATGGCGGTAAGCTGCGTTCCATCGCGGCGGATTTTCATATCGTCGGCGTCGTAGCTGTCCTTACGGTCGACGGTGACCGTGATCGGCGCCTCTGCGGTGTCAAGCACATGCTGGGCGATCGCCGGCTCGAACAGCGTGTCGCCGTTCAGAAGCAGCGTGTCCTCGCCGATCAGATCCTTCGCGGCCCAGCAGGACCCAATGTTATCGGCAACCGTGAAGAAGGGATTGTAGACCGTGCGCACGTCGGCCGGCACGTTCGACGTCATCAGCATCGCATCGACCGCATCGGCGCAGAACCCGGTCACGACCGAAATCTGTTCAACACCCGCCGCAGCCAGCGAGCGGATCTGCCATTCGAGGATCGTGCGCCCGGAGATCGGCACCAGACATTTCGGACGCGCATCGGTCAGCGGCGACAAACGCTTGCCCTGCCCGGCACTCAAAATTACCGCGTTGGTCATTGTCCCTCGGCTTTCTTTATTCGGCTTGTCGCCGATATATCTGTCCCTCGGCTTTTTTCGCCGGTCGTTATCTCATCTTTTTCTAAGGGTTTTTTTGGGCAAGCCAATCGGTTCGGATTACAAATATTGTTTCAGTTCCTTGCGAAAAGCCTTTGGAAAAGATAGTGATTTGCTCCTAATCAGTCACAGCCAGCCGTGTTCGCGATACCAAGCGACGGTCTGAGCGAAACCCTCCGACAACGAAGTTTTTGGCTGCCACAACTCGGGTGGTGGCTGGTCGGCCGGGTCTGATCCCCAATCTGGATGAAGGATCTCGCGAGCCTTGGGCGTGGTCAGCATCGCCTCCCCGCCCGCCACGCCCACGGCATCGCCCGCCAGTCCCAGTGCGCGGACCGCGAAGTTCGGCAGTTTCACCGTGCGTGGACCGCGCCCCAGCGCCCGCGCTGCCTCCGACGTCAATTGCCTCCAGGAATAACCTGAATAGTTTCCGTCTGTTAGCTCGAAAACCCTCCCGGATATGGGGCGATCAGCCAGGGCGATGATCGCGTTGGTCACATCGTCGACATGGACGGCAGTGACTCGCGCCTCCGCGTCGTTCAGCATCGGCTGGACCGGACCGTTTGCGGTACGGAAAATGCGCAGCGTCTCGCGGTCTCCCGGCCCATAGATCGCCGCCGGGCGAAGGATCGACCAGGGCGCGTCCGCGTCGATACGGGATAATTCGGCCTCGGCTGCCGACTTTGAGGCGGCGTATTGCGACAGCTCTGGCACGCGCGCCGCCATAGAGGAGAGATAGACGAAATGTGACACAAAGCCGTGATCACGCCAGGCTTCCACAAGCCTCGCGGTGCCCGCGGCATTCGCGCGCAGGAAGTCCGCGCGGCCCCGCCCCTTGATCGCGCCGGCCAGGTGAATGACCGCGTCAGCCCCTTCGACCAGTCGTCCGAGCGCTTCGCTATCGGCGAGGCTTCCCTGGACAACCTCGATCGCCGGTCCCGGGATGGCGTCGAAGCGCGGCATCGAGCGAACCAGCGCACGGATGCGCCAGCCGCGCCGCGCCAGTGCGCCTGCCAGGTGACCACCGACGAAGCCGGTGATCCCGGTCACCGCAGCCAGGCGCCTCTTGTCGTTTTCGCTCATGCCCGTCTCAGAAGCCGGGGAGTCTGGTATGCCTTGCAGTGTCGGATGGCAAGGTTGCGGATCAGCCCGCAAGCACCGCCTCTTCGACGATGTCGAGCGCCCGGTCCAGATCGGCCCGGGAGATAACTAGCGGCGGCGACAGGGTCAATACCGATCCCTGGCTGATCTTGAAACTCAATCCCGCCTCCAGGCAGCGGTAGTAGATCCGCTCGGCCAATTCGCGCCCTGGTTCCCGGCTCTCCTTGTCCGCGACAATCTCGACGCCGAACATCAGACCCCGGCCCCTAACATCGCCGACGATGGGCGAGCGCGCCATCAGATCGCGCATCCGGCCCATCGCGTGGCGGCCCAATTCCTCGGCGCGCGCGGCCAGGCCTTCCTCCTCAACGATCTGTACCGTCGTTAGCGCGGCCCGCGCGGTCACCGGGTTCTTCTCGTGCGTGTAGTGGCCGATGGCGAAATCGCCGGCGACATCCAGATCGCTGCGCACGACCGCCGCGGCGACCGGCAGGATCCCGCCACCCAGCGACTTGCCCATGACCACCATGTCCGGGGTCACGCCGTCATGCTCGGACGCGAAGAAACGCCCGGTCTTGCCGAGCCCCGTGGGTATCTCGTCGAAGATCAGCAGGGCGCCATGGCGGTCGCAGGCCTCGCGCACCGCCCGCCAGAAGCCTGGTGGGGGCACGTAAGGAACCGCCCGCATTGGCTCGGCGATCACGGCAGCCACATCGCCCTCGCGGTCCAGCACGTAGTCGACCATGTTGGCGCAGGCGAGGCCGCAAACATCTGGCCCCGTATGCCCGTAGGGACAGCGGTAACATGCGAATGGCGCGACATGTTCCGCACCTGGCACCAGCGGCCCGGCGATGTGCGAGCGGAAAGTATGCTCGCCACCGACACTCGCCGCACCGAAGCCGGCGCCGTGGAAGGCATCCCAAAACGAGACGGTCTTGAACCGCCCCGTCGCCGCGCGCGCCACCTTCAACGCCACCTCGACTGCGTCCGAGCCGCCGGTTGTGAACAAAACCTTACCCAGATCGCCGCTCAGGTTCGCCGTCGCACGGCTCGTCAATGCCTCGGCCAGTTCCACCGCCGGCTCGCAGGTGAAGCGGCGCGGCGCGAAGCTGAGGTCATCGAGCTGCGCCTTGATGGCGGCAATCAGTTTGGGGTGGCCGTAACCGATATGATGCACGCTGTTGCCATGGAAATCCATGAAACGCCGCCCGGCCGTGTCCTCGATCCAGATGCCTTCCGCCTTGGCGATCGTCGAGACCACGGGCGAGGAAAGGCTCTGGTGTAGGAAGACGTCCGCGTCGCGTTCGATCAGCGCCTCGGTAGCGGGGTCGTCATCGCGGGCGCGCCACTCTGCCCGAGCGGCGGAGGTGTTGGATTCCCCTTCCGTATGGGTCATTTGGCGGTATCCCTTAGGGTGCGCATCACGGCCATGGCAGCGAGTATGTCTTCACATTGGTGAAGAACTTCATCGCCTCGAGCACGCCTTCCTTGACCCCGTTGCCCGAGTCCTTGATACCGCCGAAGGGCGACATCTCGATCCGGTAGCCCGGCTGTTCCCAGATATTGCAGGTGCCCACATTCAGCCCGTTGATATAGGCAATGGCTCGGTTGAGATCGTTGGTGCAAACCCCTGACGACAGGCCGAATTCCGTCCCGTTCGAGATCGCCATGACCTCCGCGTCTTCGTCGGGCACGCGCACGATCGGGACGATGGGGCCAAACGTCTCCTCCATCACCAGCTCGCTTTCGTGGGGCACGCGGTCGACCACGATGGGCGGCAGGAGCGCGCCCTTGCGGCCGGGATCGTAGAGCACCTCGGCGCCGGCATTGGCGGCCATGTAAACACGCTTCTCGAACAGTTCCGCGGCCTGCGAATGGATCACGCAGCCGAGTTGGGTCTCCGGGTCCTGCGGATCGCCGAAGCGGATCGCCTTGGCGCGCTCCAGCACCATCGGCACGAATTCATCGGCCACGCTCTCCTGGACCAGGATGCGCTTGACCGCAGTGCAGCGCTGGCCGGAATTGCCGGTGGCCCCGGCGACCGCGATGGTCGCGGCCTTTTCCAGATCGGCGGTCTTCAAATCGTTCAGCACGATCAGCGGGTCGTTGCCGCCAAGCTCGAGCGCTGTGCGCTTGTAGCCCGCCTTCGATGCGATCAGTTTGCCCACGGGCACGCCACCGGTGAAGGTGATGATGTCGATATTCTCGTTGACGATCATCTCGTCGCCGATGTCCTTGGGCCAGCCCGTGACCACCTGGAACATCTCGGGCGGCAGACCGGCCTCATACAGGATATCGGCCAGCGCCAGTGCGGTCAGCGGCGTCAGTTCGGTCGGCTTGCAGACCACGCAGTTGTTCGTGGCGATGGCCGGCGCGATCTTGTGGCTGACCATGTTGAGCGGATGATTGAAGGGCGTGATCGCCGAGATCGCGCGGACCGGCTCGCGCATGGTGTAGATCTTGCGCGCCTTGCCCTGGGGCGTCAGATCGCACGAGAAGACCTGGCTGTCGTCCAGGATCGCCATCTGGCCCGCCAGCGTGAAGACGTCATAGGACCGCCCGGTTTCGTAGAGCGCATGGCTGTGGCAGATGCCCAATTCCAGGGTCAGCCAATGGGCCAGCCATTCGCGCTTCTCACGGATCAGCTCGGCGGCGCGGAACAGAATCTGCTGGCGCTCGTAGCGGGTGAAGCCGGGCTTGTAGGCGGCAGCGACCTCGAAAGCCTCGCGGGCATGTTCGGCATTGCCGGCCGGCACGGTGCCGATCACCTCGTCCGTATAGGGATAGCGCACCTCGACGACGTCGTCCGCATCCACCTTGCGCCCGGCGATCCGCATCGGCTCGTGGCGGATGGCGGTCTCAGACTTGTTCATGGGTCACGCTCCTCAGGAAGCGGCCGCCAACGCGGCATAGTAAAGGGCATCGAAATTGCGCAGGTCCGGCGCCACCGGCAGGTCAGGCAGCGCCCGGTTGACGATGAACGGCACCTCCTGCTCGGTCAGCCCGCCATGGCTGCGCAGAGGCTCGTCCAGCGCCGCCAGGTCGTGGCGGTCGGCCGAGGTGCCGACGGTCATGTTCTCGCCCGAGACCAGGACGATGTCACCGATGCGATCCGGTGGCAATTCGAACCGGGCGCAGGCGGTTTCGCGGTCGAGTACCACGTCGATGCCCTCCACCGCGGCCAGCCGGTCGATGATCGCGGCCCGGTCCGTACCGTCCGGCAGATAGGCGGTGGCAAAGGACCCCAGCGCCCCGTGATGCACCACGTAAGGATCGGTGATCGGCAGGATGACCCGCGCGGCGGCGTTGCCCAGCCAGTCGTCCAGCAGGTCCTGCACATAGACGACCGCCGGCTCGCCGTCCGACAGGTGCTTCGGCTTCATGCCATGGTCGGCGGTCACCACGATCGCCGCCCCCATCGCATCAAGCTGGGCCAGATACCGGTCGAACATCGCGTAGAAGGCATTCGCCTGTTCGTCGCCCGGCGCATATTTGTGCTGCACATAATCGGTCGTGGTCAGATACATCACGTCCGGCTGTTGCTCGACCAGCAGCTTGACACCAGCCGCGAAGACGAACTCGGAAAGCTCGGCCGAATAGACCTCGGGCACCGGCAAGCCCAGCCAGGCGGACGCGTTGTCGATCCCATGCTCGGCCGTCGTCGTGGTGTCTGACTTTTCAGAGGAGAAACACCAGGCCCGCCCCTCGTCGAACTTCAGACCGTGCCCTAGTAGCGCCCTGAGCTTGTCCTTGGCGGTCACGACGGCCACCTTTGCGCCCGCATCGTAGAAGGCCTTGAAGATTGTTGGCGCGCGCAGAAAGCGGGGGTCGTTCATCATCACTTCCTCGCCCGTCTCCGGGTCGTAGAGGAAGTTCCCGCAGATGCCATGAACGGCGGGCGGGCGCCCGGTCGCGATCGACAGGTTGTTCGGGTTGGTGAAGCTGGGGATCACCGAATGCGCGAGCCGCGAGGTGCCCTTCTTCTTCACCGCCTCCAGCGCAGGCATCAGCCCTGCGGTGATGGCTTCATCCAAATAGGCGGGCTCGCAGCCGTCCAGGCAGATCGCGATCGCGGGCGCCTTCGGGAACGGATAGGCACGGCCGTTGGCCTCGACGGTAACGGGGGTCAGCTGGTTCATTCTCTCGCCTTGTCTCTGTCACTCGGCCGCATCACTCCGCCCTGGCCAACGCCGAAGCGCGCATGTCGGCGGTCACCGCGGCAATCACGGCCAGCGCGTCGCGCATGTGGCCTTGGTCCAGGCGCCCAATACAACCGATCCGGAACGTCTCGGCGACCGTCAGTTTGCCTGGATAGATCACATAGCCCAAATCCTTGAGCCGGTCATAGAACGTCTGGAATTGGAACCAGGACTCGTCCGGCATGTGGAAAGTCACGATGATCGGCGCCTGCAGTTCGCCTGGCAGCAGGGTCTTGAAGCCCAGCCCGCGCATCCCCTCGATCAGCACATCGGCATTCGCCCAATAGCGCGCTCCCCTGCCCGGCTGGCCCCCTTCCTCGAAGAACTCCTTCAGAGCTTGATGGAACGAGACGATCACGTGGATCGGTGGGGTGAAACGGTACTGCCCGTTCTGGACGAAGGCGCGCCACTGGTCGTAGAGATCCAAAACCAGCGTTGTCGCATTGCCTTGCGTTTTGGCGAGCGCGTCCTCGCGGCAGAGAACGAAGCCCAAGCCCGGCACGCCCTCGATACACTTGTTGGACGAAGCGGCGATGGCATCGCACGACGTCTCGGCCACATCCAGCGGCAGCGCGCCGAACGCGCTCATCGAATCGATCAACAAGTGGCGCCCCTGGCGTGCAACCACTCGCCCGATCTCGGCAATCGGATTCAAGATTCCGCTGGTGGTCTCGCAATGGACCGCGAAGACATGCGTGATATCGCCGTCGCCCGCCAGGATCGCCTCGACCTCGGCAACGTCAGGTGGCGTGTCCTCGGCAGTCTCGTAGACCACCACAGCGCGCTTGGCGATCTCGAGGATTTTTTTCGCCCGGTGCCCATAGGCTCCGTTGATCAGCAGCAGGCATTTGCCCGAAGCCGGCACGAACGTGGTCAGCATCGCCTCGACCGCGAAGGTGCCCGAGCCCTGCATCGGCACGGTGACAAAGCTGCCGACACCGTTGACGATTTCGGGAAGGCGATCCAGCACCTCCTCGTTGATGCGGAGGAAGCCCGTATCCCGCGACCCCCAATCGTGGAGCATGGCCTCTTTGACTGAAAGCGATGTCGTCAGCGGCCCCGGCGTCAGCAGGAGCGGATCCCCGGTCTCGGAGATGCCAGTGTTCAAGTTCGTGATCAAGACTGCGTCCTCGTAGCAAGAGAGCTTGGCAAGAGAGCTGAATTTGCGTGCTCGATTTTGATTTTCCGCAATATTTCCGATTCCTTACATATTTGTAAAATCGTTATTCTGGATGACATTGATAAGACAAATCGATAAAGAGAGATGGCGCTCCCAGGAGACCCTTCATGCGCTACGTCCAGCTCCGCGCCTTCCACAATGTTGCAATCTGCGGCGGCTTCTCGCGGGCCGCCGAGGCGCTTCACTTGACCCAACCGGCGATCTCGGACCAGGTCCGAAAGCTCGAGGAAGAGTACGACCTTATCCTGTTCAATCGCCGCAAGAAGCAGGTCAGCCTGACCAATGCGGGCGAGCGCCTGCTCGAGATCACCCGGCGGCTGTTCGAGGTTGAAAAGCAGGCCCACGACATGCTGTCTGAGTCGCGCTCGCTGCGCTCGGGGCTGTTGCGGGTGATCGCGGATTCCGCCCATCACGCCCTGCCGGTGATCGGCCGGTTTCGCGAACGCTATCCCGGGATCGAGCTATCGATCCACACCGGCAATAGCGAGGATGTGCTGAGCCAGCTTCTGAACTATGAAGCCGAGGTTGGGGTCCTGGGCGAAGTGCCCCAGGGCGAGAACTTCGAGGTGATCCGCCTCAGCTCATCCCCGCTGATCGCCTTTGCGGCCGCGGACCATCCGCTTGCTCAGCAGGGCTCCGTTACCCTGAAGGCTCTTGCCCGGCAGATGCTGGTATTGCGTGAGCCGGGCTCCAAGACCCGGAGCAGCATCGAGGTGGCGGCGGCGGAACGCAGCATCAAGCTGAAGGCGTCGATCGAGGCCGAAGGGCGCGAAGCGGTGCGCGAGATCGTGGCAATCAGTGGCGGCGTGGGGATCGTCTCGGCCGCGGAGTTCGGACGCGACCCGCGCCTGGTGCCGCTTCGCATCACAGATTGTGAGGTCGTGCTCGACGAAGCGCTGATCTGCCTGGCCGAGCGGGCCGGCAGCAAACTGATCAGCGCGTTCTTGGACAGCGCGCGCGACGTGATTGGCCGCGATTAGAAGAGTCCACAACCAATCCCAAGCTCGCCGCGCGCATCGTAATTTCAGGCAGCGCAGCGTTGAAGATGAAACCGTTCCGCCGCGCAACATGGCGTCTGTTTGCCGCTGAGCACGGAGCCCCTGTTCATTTTTCGACCTCGGCCGGAGCCTCGGGCTGGCGCCGGTAGATCGCGGCCGAGAAGGCCAGGATCAGGATGACGCTGAAAAAGACCAAGCGGTGCCCGGTCAGGCTACTGCCGCCCAGGCGCTGCACCAGGTCGATCAGTGCCCCGGTGCCGGTCTGCATGATGAAGATCCCGGTCAGACCAACCAACCCAATGCAGGTCATCGCCCGGCCCAGCCGGCGCTTCGGCACGAACATCTGGGTATGAGCCGCCAGCACCACATAGAAGGGCGCCGCGCAGCCGAAGATGACCAACAGCACGATCGCCAGCGGCAGCGGTGCCTGCGGCCAGAGCACGAGCACGCTAAGTGTCCCTACCTGCAGGGCAACGCCCGCCAGGATCAGGCGCCTGCGCGAACGGACGCGGCGCTCCAACGGGCCGTAGAGGAAAGTGCCCAGATGCAGCGCCACGATCAAGCTGAGCAAGATCAGCGAAGCGCCCTCGGCGTCGAGCCCGTGGACCTCGGTGAAATAGGGGCCAGCCCAAAGCCCACCGATGGTCATGAATGGCGCGGCGAAGCAGAATCCCATCGCATAGATGCGCCTGAGCTCGGGCATCCTCATCACTGTCCAAAGACCCGCGATGGTTTGGCCCAGGGTCTCGCGCGGCGGATCGGCAAAGGTCTCGGGCGGCGCGTCCGCGGCAGGACCGGCCCGGGTCTCGGCCGGCTCGTCGCGCAGGCCGAAAAAGAGCGCGAGCGTGGTCACCCCAGTCAGCGCCGCGATGCCCAGAAAGCTGACGGTCAGGCCATATTCATCAAGCGCGAATGCAAGCGGCGTCGTCGCCATGATTCCGCCGATGCCCCCGGCGATCCCGACAACCGTGGCGGTCGATTGCGCGACACGCTCGGGCGGCGCCCAAACCATCGCAATCAGATAAATCGCGGTGATCACGCCGCCATGGCCGGCGCCCATGGCGAACCGGCCAACCATCATGCCCAAAACGGATTCCGCCAGGGCGAAGATCACGATCCCCGCCACCGCGACCGCACCCATATAGCTCAGCGTACGGCGCGGGCCCAACCAGTCGAAAAGGATGCCAGTTGGAAGCTGAATCATGGCCGATGCGATGAACATCGTTCCCATCACCGTGCCGATATCGGTGGGCGAGAGCCCGTCCGGCCCGCCAAGATAGGTCGCCAGCACGCCGCCAGCCGAGCGGTTGACCTGGACCATGACGAAGAACAGACCCAAAAGCAGCATCATGCGGCGCAGCAGGCGCCGCCGGTCGGTCTCGGCCTCGATGGTCGTGTCGGTCATGGGTCAGCGTTTCTGGGACGGCCCACGGAGATTGACCCTTGAAAAGATTTGTCATTGACCGGGCCGCCGCGAGCGGGAAGTAAGAGGCATCCCAGCATAAGCATGGAGCGGAAGGCAAGAGGGTGGCGGCGGAGCTTGGATCAGGGGACCGGTTCTCGGTCGCGGGCCGTGTCGCCTGCGTGACCGGCGCCAGTTCCGGGCTGGGCCGGGCGATGGCCGGGTTCCTGGCGGCGGCCGGAGCCAAGGTCGTCGGCATCGCCCGCCGGGCGGATGGCCTGGCCGATTGGCAGGCGGAAGCGGGCGGCGAGACCGCCGCGGTGACGGCGGATCTGAGCGACCTGTCCGGGATCGGCGAAATCGCCGCCCAGATCGCCGCGCCCTTCGGTCCGCCGCAGATTCTTGTCTCGGCGGCGGGCATCAACCCCCGCACCCATGCCGACGTGGTCACCTTGGAAGATTGGTCCCTGACCCAGAACCTGAACCTGGCCGCGCCCTTCTTCCTGGCCCAGGCCTTGATCCCAAGAATGCGACAGACGGGCTGGGGACGCATCGTCAACATTGCCTCGCTGCAATCGGAGCGCGCCTTCGCGAACGGCATCGCCTACGGCGCCTCGAAGGCCGGCGTCGCGCAGCTGACCCGCGCCATGGCCGAGGCGTGGTCGCGCGACGGCATCACCTGCAACGCCATCGCGCCGGGCTTTTTCCCAACCGAGCTGACCGCGCCGGTCTTCGCCGACCCCGAGCTCGCCGCGCGCAATGCATCGCAGACCTGTATCGGACGCAATGGCGTGATGGAGGACCTGGCCGGACCGCTGATGTTCCTGGCCTCGCCCGCATCGGACTACGTGACCGGGCAGGTGCTTTACGTGGACGGAGGGTTCACCGCGAAATGAGAGCGCTCGTTTACACCGGCCCGCGCGGCCTCGAACTGCGTGATGTGGCCCGACCCGTTGCGGGGGAGGGCCAAGCGCTGGTCGATGTCGCCGCATGCGGCATCTGCGGTTCAGACATGCACGCCTATCTTGGCCATGACGAGCGCCGCCCGCCGCCCCTGGTTCTGGGCCACGAGGCCGCTGGCGTGGCGCTGGACGGACCACTGGCCGGGCGCCGGGTCACGGTGAACCCGCTCGAGAGCTGCGGCGATTGCGATTTCTGCGCCGAGGGGCGCGACAACCTATGCCCCGACCGGCGGATCATCTCGATGCCGCCCCGCGAGGGCGCATTTGCCGAACAGGTGGTCGTGCCCGCCCGCAATCTGGTGGAGGTGCCGGACGGGGTGCGGCTGGAACACGCCGCGCTGGCCGAGCCCATCGCCTGCGGCTGGCACGCGCTGCGCCTGGCAGGCGCGGCGATGGCCCGGCCGCTCGCGGCGACGCGGGTCGTGATTCTGGGCGGCGGCGCGATCGGAGTTGGGGCGGCGCTGGTGACGGCTGCCAGCGGCGCGCGCGAGATCCTGATCGCCGAGACCAATCGGGCGCGCCACGCCACCCTCGGCGCGGCCGGGCCGTTCCAAGTCTACGATCCGTCCGAGGGTGAGCCGGAAGCGGGCAGCGCCGATCTGGTGGTCGATGCCTACGGCGGCGCAGCCTCGCGGGCGGCGTCGACGCGGCTCGCACGGGCGGGCGGCGTGATCACCCATGTCGGACTTGCGGGCGGCGACCAGGGTCTCGATATGCGCCGGGCCACGCTGCACGAGATCACCGTGATCGGCACCTACACCTATACCATGGCGGATTTCCGTGACACGGCGCGGGCGATCTTCGACGGCAGGTTGGGCGATTTCGGTTGGGTCGAGACGCGTCCGATCGAGGCGGGGATCGACGCCTTCGCGGCGCTCGATCAGGGCAGCGTCGCGGCCTCGAAGATCGTTCTGACGCTCTGAGCCGGACCTAATGCTCCGAGAATAAAAGCTGCTCCATGCGCGCGGCGCCCTCCATAAGCGTCGGCACATGGGCACGGCCTGCCTCGAAGCTGATGCGCTGCGCCGGCGCGTGGAAGGCCAATGCAGCGATGAACCGGCCCGCGCGGTCGTGGATCGGCACGGCGAAGGCGATCATACCGGCCATGAACTCTTCGTTGTCCCAGGAGTATCCTGCCTCGCGTACCTGATCGAGGCGGCGGCGCAATTCATCGGGCGTCGTCGCGCAGTTGGGCCCCTCCGGCGTCAGGTCCAGGCTGCCCACTACACTTTCGAGCGCACGGTTGCCGTAGGTTGATAAGAACAGCTTGCCGCTGGCGGTGCAGTGGAACGGCACCTCGGTCCCGACCGGCAGCTGAAAGCGCAACGGCCAGGGCGTGTCGACCCGGTCCAGATAGATCATGCCGGATGTCGCGGGTGCTGCTAGATTACAGGTCTCGCCGATCTTTCCGGCCACCGATTTCAAGACCAGCCGGCGCAGGATCTCGGTGCGCGAGGCGATCTGCAACCCATCGGCCAGGGTGCGCGCCCGAAGTGCCGGGCGTAGGCGACCATCATGGGGTTCGCGCACCAAAAAACCCTCGCCTTCCAACGTGGTACAGAGCCTGTGCACGGTCGGCTTTGGCAATCCGATCTCGGCGCCCAGTTCAGTGGGCGTCATCGCGCGCCCGGCATTGGCCAGAGTTTCGAGAATCAAAAGCGCCCGAAGATTCGTCGGAATCCGTTGTTGGCTCTTATCCATGGTCTCATTTATCGCATGCTGCACCGCCGAGGGAAACCCATGGGGTATTCTTCGGGAATCCGATTGAAATATCACTTTTGAGACCTATAGTCTTGAAAATCGTAATTCGAATCAGAGGTCCAGGCTGGATCGTCTGACGAAGGGGGAAGATTTGCAATTCGACTATGTGGTTGTCGGAGCAGGCTCGGCAGGGTGTGCCATCGCGGCACGGCTGAGCGAAGACGCCACGCCGACGGTTGCCCTGATCGAGGCGGGCGGGCGCGGTCGCAATCCCTGGCTGCATATTCCGGTCGGCTACTTCAAGACCATGCATAATCCGTCAGTCGATTGGTGCTATCGCACCGCACCCGAGCCGGGCCTGAACGGGCGCCGCATCGAATGGCCCCGCGGCAAGGTGCTGGGCGGGTCGAGTGCGCTGAACGGACTGCTCTATGTGCGCGGCCAGCCGCAGGATTACGACCACTGGCGCCAGCTGGGCAATCCCGGCTGGGCCTGGGACGATGTGTTGTCCTACTTCAAGCGTTCCGAGCGGCAGGAACGCGGCGGAAATAAACTGCATGGCGGAGACGGTCCCCTCGCGGTCTCTGACATGCGGGCGCATCGTGCTCTCTGCGACAAATTCATAGCTGCCGCGGTCGCTGCCGGCATTCCGGCGAATGACGATTTCAACGGCACCGACCAGGAGGGGGTGGGCTATTACCAGCTCACGATGACGAACGGGCTCAGATGCTCGTCGGCCACCGCATTCCTGAAACCGGCGCGCCGCCGACCGAACCTGCACATCGTGACCGACGCTATGACACGGCGCGTGATCCTCGAGCGGGGCCGCGCCATCGGGGTCGAGATCGAGCGCGCGGGCATAGTCGAGACCGTCCACGCGGGTCGCGAGGTCGTGCTTGCCGCAGGTGCGATCGGCTCGCCGCAAATCCTACAGCTCTCCGGGCTGGGACCGGCAGAGCTGTTGCGGAGCCATGGAATTGACGTCGCATGCGATTTGCCTGGCGTCGGCGAGAACCTCCAAGACCATCTCCAGGCCCGCGCGGTCTACGAGGTCACCGAGCCGACGCTCAACGACGAGGTCAACAGCCTGTTCGGCCAGATGCGGATCGGGATCGAGTTCATCCTCAAACGGACCGGCCCGATGACCATGGGCGCGAGCCAGGTGGGCGCCTTCGCTCGGACCCGACCGGATTGCGAAACCCCGGACATTCAATTCCACATCCAACCCCTGAGCTCACAAAACCCTGGCCATGGCCTCGACCGCTTTTCGGCATTTACTACCTCGGTTTGCCAATTGCGCCCCGAGAGCCGGGGCCATGTGCGCATTACGTCGGCAGATCCCAACGTGCATCCGGCGATTTGCGCGAACTACTTGAAAGCCGAGGTCGACCGAACGACCACGATCGCGGGCGTCAGGGTGGGGCGACGCATTGCCGAGGCCTCGCCGCTGGCCGAGATCGTGAAGGACGAGCGCGAACCGGGCTACGCGGCCGAAACCGACGACGAGATCCTCGACTGGATCCGCGACCGGGCGACGACGATCTATCACCCGGCCGGCACCTGCAAGATGGGCCAGGATGACATGGCGGTGGTCGATGCGCGTCTTCGCGTTCACGGCGTGGACGGGCTCAGGGTCGCCGACGCCTCGATCATGCCCACCATCACCTCGGGCAACACCAACGCCCCGGCGATCATGATCGGCGAGAAGGTAGCGGACATGGTGGCTCAGGACGCCAGGGCGAGGTCGGCCGCATGATGGGATTTGACCCGGATACCATGGCCGATCTCGCGGCCATCATCTGGCTGGACGTCGTGCTGTCCGGGGACAACGCCCTGGTGATTGGCATGGCGGCGGCCAGCCTGGCGCCGCACCTGCAGCGTCGCGCGATCATCTTCGGCATGACGATGGCCGTGGTGATCCGCATCGCCTCGGCCCTGGTGGCGACCTATCTCTACGAGATTCCCTGGATCCGGTTTGTGGGCGGACTCTTGCTGTTCTGGGTCGCGTTCAAACTTTACCAAGAAATCCGCCATATCTCGATCCTCGAGGCGGAAGCGACCGGAGCGGTCGTCGGCAGCGGCGCGGCCAGCGACCGGCGCTCGATCGTGAAAGCGCTGGCGACGATCACCATCGCGGACGTCTCGATGTCGGTTGACAATGTGTTGGCCGTCGCCGCGATTGCCCATGACAACAGGGCCTTGCTGGTCTTCGGCCTGGCGCTGTCGATCCTGCTGATGGCGTGTTTCGCGACGCTGGTCTGCAAGATCCTGACGCGGCACATCTGGATCAGCTTTGTGGGCGTCGCGGTCCTGGTTTTTGTCGCCGGCGAGATGCTGCATTCGAGCTGGGCCGACATGGCCAAATTCATGGGAATGGCATGACGTGACGAAGGAGGCGACAAACGAGGGCAGTCCAGTTAGGAATGACGGCTGAACGCCGTCGAAAAGCGATGACAGGCACGAGCGGGCATCAGACCCGCTACGACAAGATCCGATTGATGAAACCGGGAGGAAAATCATGAAACTCATCAAGACACTGACCCTGGGTGCGGCCGCGATCGCCGTAACCGCGGGGATGGCCGTTGCGGAGGTCAAGATCCGCGTGCAGTCGGTTATCCCGGCGAAGGCCGATGAAGTTCACATGCTGAACGAATTCGCGGCCGACGTCGCGGCGCTGACCGACAACGAAGTGATCATCGAGGTGCTGCCGGCGGGCGCGGTGGTCGGCGTCAAGGAGACGCTGGACGCAGTCGATAGCGGCCTGATCGAAGGCGGCTTCGCCTGGACGCACTACTGGTCGGGCAAGCACCCGGCGGCGATGCTGTTCGGCTCACCGGTTGCTGGCGCCGGTGTCGGCATCGACAACATCGCGTTCCTCAGCTGGTTCCAGTATGGCGGCGGCAAGGAGCTCTATGACGAGTTGTGGACCGAGATGGGCGTGAACGTGAAGGGCTTCATGCTGCAGCCGGTTGGCCCTGAGGCGCTCGGCTGGTTCAAGGAGCCGATCACCTCGATGGACGACTTCCGGAAGTATCGCTTCCGCACCCCTCCCGGCATCCCGGGCCAGACCTACAAGGACATCGGGGTCGCCTCGGTGGCCATGGGCGGCGGCGACATCCTGCCGGCACTGGAGAAGGGCACGATCGACGCGGCCGAGTGGTGCTGCCCGAAACCTGACTCGGTCTTCGGCTTCCAGAAGGTGCTGAAGCACTACTACCTGCAGGGCCTGCATCAGGTCGTGGTCAATGCCGACCTTTACATCAACGGCGATGTCTACAATTCGCTAACGCCGTTGCAACAGAAGGCGATCGAGGTCGCGGCCAACGCGTCGCTCTCGAAAGCGATGAGCTACCGCATCTACGAGAACGGCAAGGCGCTTAAGAAGCTGGTCGAGGAGGACGGCGTGCAGCTTCATGACACCCCGGCGGATTACTTCCCGGCCTATATGAACGCGGCCAAGGCCTCGCTCGAGAAGAACGCGGCCGAGAACGCATTCTTCGCCAAGGTTTGGCAGTCTCAGAAGGACTTCGCCGCCATCGCGGTTCCTTTCTGGGCCGGCGCCCAGGCGTCGAACGCCGCGCTTGGCAAGGCATTCGCCGACAGTGTGAAGTAAACCTGAACGCAGCGGCGGCGGCGTGAGCCGCGTGCCAGGAATCTGGGCGGGGGCCTACGGGCCCCCGCCCTCAACTGGGTTCGGGGGCCTGCGCAGATGTCAAACGAAGTCAACACCGAAGAACTCGACATCACGGACGAGCTGATCGCCGAGCGCAGCGCGCATAAACCCGGCGAGACCCCCGACGACATGACCCCCTGGATGCGGCCGATCGTCGGCGGCATCGACGTCCTGAACCTTTGGGTTGGCCGCTTCACCTGCCTGCTCCTGCTGCCGGTCATGGCCGCGATGGTCTTCGAGGTCGTCAGCCGCGAAGCCTTCCGCATCATGGCGGTGATGAACATGGACGATGTGGCCCGGGAATGGGGCCTGGGTCCGACGCTGTGGGCCTACGAGACCACACGCATGTTCGCCGGCGCCCTGTTCATGTTGGGCGCGGGCTACGCGCTGATGCGCGGGGTCCATATCCGCGCCGACTTCATCTACCGCAACTGGAAGCCGCAGACCCAAGCGACAGTCGATGCGGTCCTCTATCTGCTGTTCTATTTCCCGGCGATCCTGTTCTTCCTGTGGATCTCGACCGAATACACGTGGAAGGCCTGGGTGACCTGGGAGCGCGCCATGGACACAACCATGATGGCGCCCCTGGCGCCGGCGCGGACGGCCATGCCTCTGGGGGCCCTGTTCCTGTTGTTGCAGGGGGTGAGCGAGCTTCTGAAAGCCTTCTACCAGATGGGCGAGGGCCGGGCGCGTCGGTTCATAAAGATTCTACCTTTCTACGCGATCCTGTTGGCGGTCATCACGCTGTCGATCTTCGCCAAGGACATCATGCCCCTCGGCACCTACTGGTCCGACCTGGTAAAGGGCACCGGGCTGACCTCGATCCCGCCTCCGTGGATCGGGGTAATCATGCTGGGCGTGATGCTGTTCGCGATCTTCGTCGGTTTCCCGATCTCGTTCACGCTGATCTTCCTGGGCTTCGCCTTCGGTGCCTGGGGCTTCGGGACCAAGCTGGTCTTTTATCTGCAGACGCTGCAGTTCAACTCGGTGATGCTGGAAGAGACCCTGGCCGCCGTGCCGCTATTTGTCTTCATGGGCATCATGATGGAGAAGGCCGGGCTGATGGAGCGGCTGTTCACGTCCGTGCAACTGATGCTCTCCTCGACGCGCGGCGCGCTCTACATCGCGGTCCTCTTCGTCTCGACCATCTTCGCCGCAGCAACCGGCATCGTCGGTGCCTCGGTGACGATCCTCGGCATCATGGCGGCCAAGACCATGAACCGCTCGGGCTACTCGGTGAGGCTGGCCGCCGGTACCATCACTGCGGGCGGCACGCTGGGCATCCTGATCCCGCCCTCAATCATGCTGGTGGTCATGGGGCCGGTCTTGGAGATCCCGGTCACTGACCTCTTCGCCGCCGCAATCATCCCGGGCGTTATGCTTGCCTTCCTCTACATGGTCTATGCGCTTGGCCGCTGCTGGCTGGACGAGAGCCTCGGTCCGCCCCTGCCCGAGGACGAGCGGCCGAACGATTTCGCCTTCGTGATGCGCGAGTTTTTCCTGGGCCTGGTGCCGCCGGCGGCGCTGGTGACCTTCGCGCTCGGCTCGATCCTGCTCGGCTACGCCACCCCGACCGAGGCCGCCGGCTGTGGCGCGTTCGGCGCGATCCTGCTGACGCTGGCCTATCGCAAGCTGACCATCAGCGGGTTCTACGACGCGCTGATCAAGACGCTGGAGATCACCGTCCTGATCATGTTCCTGGTCGCCGCCTCGAACTTCTTCGGCGCGTCTTTCTCGCGGCTGGGAACGCCGACCATGCTGACCGAGGCGCTGTTGGCCTGGGACCTGAGCGCCACCTGGGTACTGATCATCATCATGGCGCTTATCTTCCTGCTGGGATGGCCGCTGGAATGGGTTCCGATCGTGCTGATCATCGTGCCGATCATGGTGCCGGTGCTGGTCAAGCTGGACGTCAACCTGACCTGGTTCGCGATCCTGGTGGCGGTCAACCTGCAAACCGCCTGGCTCAGTCCACCGGTGGCGCTAAGTGCCTATTTCCTAAAGGGTGTTGTCCCTGAATGGGATCTGAAGGACATCTATCTGGGCATGATGCAGTTCATGGTGATCCAGCTGATCGGACTGATCCTGATTTTCAGCTTCCCGCAAATCGCGCTATGGTTGCCGGAGTATATGTACGGCAAGTAGCGGAGCGCGCAGGAGATGGCGGAATCGGTATCCGAACGGCGCGCCTGGCTGCGCGACCGGATCGGGCGGCGCGACGCCCTGCTGGTGCCCGGCGCCGGAAACGCCCTGACCGCCCGGGTGATCGAGGATGCGGGCTTCGAGGCCTGCTACGTGACCGGCGCAGGCATCGCGAACACTCATCTGGGGGCGCCGGATATTGGACTCGTCACCTTGAGCGAGGTGGCGGCGACGGTGGCGGCGATCGCCGAGATCAGCACCCTGCCCCTGATCGTCGATATCGATACCGGCTTCGGCAATGCGCTGAATGCCCAGCGGACGGTCCGGGTATTGGAGCGTGCCGGAGCGGCCGCGCTGCAGATTGAGGACCAGGTTTTTCCCAAGAAATGTGGGCATTTCGCCGGTAAGGCGGTGATCCCCGCGCCGGAGATGTGCGGCAAGATCCGGGCGGCGGTGGATGCGCGCGACGACGACAACCTGCTAATAATCGCGCGCACCGATGCGCGCGCCATCGATGGGCTGGAGGCGGCGCTGGATCGAGCCGAACGGTTCATCGAGGCGGGCGCCGATCTCACCTTCGTCGAGGCCCCGGTCTCGGTGGACGAGATGCGGGCGATCACCGGGCGGCTGAGCGTGCCCCAGGTCGCCAACATGGTGGTGGGGGGTAAGACACCACTGCTGCCACGTGACGCGCTGGCCGAGATCGGTTTCGCCCTGGTGCTCTACGCCAATGCGCCCCTGCAGGCGGCGATGCGGGCAATGAGCAATGTGCTGGCGGCTTTGAAGCGGGATGGGTCGCTCGATTCGGTGATCGGCGATCTGGCGGATTTCGAGGAGCGCCAGCGGCTGGTCGACAAGGGGTCCTATGACGCCCTGGAGGCGCGGTATCGGGTGGATTGAGAAGCGCGATCTTTCGCGATCTCCGGGCTAACGTGGGCGCGATCTTCCCGGATTTAGGCTCCGTTAATTTAATGAACTTCGCCCGCGATGTTTTGTTCTCGCAATGTCCCGGATTTGACCAGGAACGGGCCGGGTATCCGTTGACCATCGAGGCCCCGGATCAAGTCCGGGGCATCGGTAGAGAGGCACGAGTGATGGTGGAACGAGTTCCACCCTACGAGGCCGCGCCAGCATCGTAGGGTGGATCTTGATCCACCCCTTGTCACGCCAACACCGCCCCCAGGGCCATCACAACGGCCGCCTGGGTCGGCTCGATCACCGGTTTGCCCAATGCCGCCTCCAGGGGTGCCCGGTGCTTGGCCATGCCGGCACAGCCCAGGATGACCGAGTCCGAGCCTTGCTCGACTAGGGCGGAGCCGGTTTCGACCAGGCGCTCGAAGGTATCCGCGCCGCGTGCGGTTTCGTCGACCGACATCCCCAGCGGCAATTCGGCGACCAGGCGGTCGAGCACGCCCATCCGCTCGATGTAGCGCCGGTGGCGGGCGACTGAAGCCTCGGCGATGGCGATCACGCCAAAGCGAGCGCCCCGGGTCATCGCGGTCAGCGTGCCGGATTCCTGGATGCCGAAGACCGGCTGGGACACGGCGGCGCGGCACTCCGCCAGCCCGGGATCGGAATAGCAGGCAAGCACGAAGGCGGCGGCGTCAGGGCGGCTTTGGACCATGTGGACCAGGGGGTCTATGACCTGGGCCACATGGGCGTCGCTCTCGATCCCGAAGGGGCCTTCGGCCAGGGTCAGGCATTCGATCGCCGGGCCGAGCCGGTAAGCGTCGAGGGCCGCGTCCAGGCCGTCGGTCACCGCTTGGTTCGAGTTCGGGTTGATGACGACGATGGGGCCCATGGGATCAGGGCGCGACCCTGGCGCCGAAATTGGTGGCGGGGTTCAACTCGTCCGCCTGGTGGCCCTTTAGACCGGTCAGGTCGACGGGCTTGCGGGCGATGAATTGCCCATCACCGGGTTGAGCGATCAGTTCGCCATCATCGACGACCCGGCGTCCCCTGCTCAAGACCGTGACGGGCCGGCCGGTGATCGGGCGGCCCCCGAAGGGGTTGTAGTCCATGGCGTCGTGCATCTCGCCCGCGACCCAGGTCTGCTCCGGGTCCCAGATCGCGATATCGGCGTCCGAGCCGATGGCGATGGTGCCCTTGGCGGGGTGCATGCCGTAAATCTTGGCCGCGTTGGTGGCCGACAGCGCCACGAACTGGTTGAGGCCGATCCGACCCTTGACCACGCCTTCGGAGAAGAGGAGCGGCAGGCGCATTTCGATCCCGGGCATGCCGTTGGCGATTTGCTTGAAGCTGGCGTCCGGCCCGGCGTTGAACTTGCCGGTCTCGTCGAACCGGTAGGGGGCGTGGTCGGACGAGACCAGCGAAAGAGCGCCGGTGCGCACCTGGTGCCAGAGCGCCTCTTGGGTGGCGGCGTCACGCAAGGGCGGCGAGCAGATGTATTTGGCGCCCTCGGATCCTGGGCGATCCAGGTCGTCGCGGGTCAGGAACAGGTATTGCGGGCAGGTCTCGCCCCAGACCTTCGCTCCTCGAGCGCGGGCGGCGCGGACGAGTTCCGCCCCGCCCGGCGTCGAGACATGGACGATGAAAAGTGGTGCGTCGACCAATTTCGCCAGCGAGATCGCCCGGTTGATCGCCTCCTCCTCGGCCAGCGCCGGGTGGCTGGGGGCATGGTAGCGGGGCGCCTCATGCCCGGCGGCCAGCAGGCGCTCGGACATCCAGTTGATCATCTCGTTGTTCTCGGCATGGACCATGGTCAGCGCGCCATGGGCCTTGGCGACCGAGAGGATGTCGAGGAACTGACGGTCGTCGATCTTCGACAATGCATAGGTCATGAAGACCTTGAATGAGGTGATGCCCCGGGCGAAGGCCTCGGGCAGTTCTTTCATCAGCGCCAGTTCTGTCGGGTCGGTGACGATCAGGTGGTAGGAATAGTCGATGACCGATTTGGGCGCCGCGCGGCTGTCGTAAAGCTCGACCGTCTCCTTGATGGCCATGCCCCGGTGCTGGGCGGCGAAGGGGACGAAGCAGGAATTGCCGCCGAAGGCAGCCGAGATCGAACCGGTGCGGTAATCGTCCGCCGCCAACAGCCCCATGCCGGATTCCTGCTCGATATGGCAATGGGCCTCGATGCCGCCCGGCAGGACCAGCTTACCGGAAGCGTCGATTTCGTCGGAGGCGCCCTCGATCCGGTCGGCGAGCGTCACGATACGGCCGTCGCGTATGCCGATATCGGCGGCAAACGTGTCGGTGGCGGTGGCGACGGTGCCGTTGCGGATGACGAGGTCGTGGGTCATGGAAACCTCCTCCTATGTCCCGGGCTTGACCCGGGACCTCCAGCCGCCGAACCTCGCACGTCGAGGTCCCGGATCAAGTCCGGGACATCGGGAATCCCTATCACAGCGCCTCTCCGTCCGGCGTGATCGCCCCGGTCTGGCTGGTGATCCGGCCGTAATGCTCGATCCGGCGGTGGCGCTTGAAGTCGAAGATGGTCTGCTTGCCGAAGACGGTCGCGTCCATGTCGCAGGCATGGACCAGCAGTTCGTCGTCCTCGGTGGTGGCGCGCTGAACTACTTGGCCATTGGGATCGACGATGATCGAGCCGCCGAAGAGCGGGTGCCCGTCCTCGAGGCCCGCCTTGGCGACGCCGACCACCCAGCAGGAATTCTGATAGGCCCCGGCCTGCATCGAGAGGTCCGAGTGGAATTGGCGCAACTCGGTGTTCTCGCCTGGGTTCTGCGAATTCGACGAGGGCGTGTTGTAGCCCAGCATGACCAGCTCGACGCCCTGCAACCCCATCTCTCGATAGGCTTCGGGCCAGCGCCGGTCATTGCAGATCAGCATCCCCATCCAGGCATCCATGTTGCGCCAGACCGGGAAGCCCAGGTTTCCCGGCTCGAAATAGCGTTTCTCCAGGTGCTGGTGGGTGCGCTCGGGGTCGAATTCCGAATGCCCGGGCAGGTGCACCTTGCGGTATTTGCCGACGACGTTGCCCGCCTGGTCGGTCAGGATCTGGGTGTTGAAACGGTGCCCGTCCGGGGTCAGTTCGGCGTAGCCAAGCGAGATCGCGATGCCCTTCTCTCTCGCGCGGTCGAAAAGGGGCCGGGTCGCCGGGCTCGGCATATCGCGCTCGAACCAGGCGTCGACCTCCGCCTCATCCTCCATATACCAGCGCGGGAAAAAGGTGGTCAGCGTCAGCTCGGGGAAGACCACCAGGGCGCAACCCGCCTCGGCTGCCTGGTCCAAAAGCGCGACCATCCGCGCCACCACCGCCTGGCGGCTTTCGGCCTTCTGGATCGGCCCCATTTGGGCCGCGCCGATCACGATCTCGCGCATGGATGTCTCTCCCTATCCCGGTTCATGCGCGATTATAGGCCCGCCCCTGCACGCCGATAGGGGCAAGTTTGCCCACGGAGGACGTTTTATCGCCCTATATGGTGATAGAATTCAGGGTGATTTCCGTGGGCGCTTGCACTAGGTAACGGCTGGATGTTCGCAAGAGGATGGCGATGAACGACGCCCCGTCGAACAATACGAAGGCGATGACCCGTGTCACGCACAAGCCCGTGGCCGAGCGCCGCGCGGTGGTGGTGCGGTTTTGCGGCGATTCGGGCGACGGGATGCAAGTCGCCGGCGCGCAACTGACCTATACCTCGGCGCTGGCCGGCAACGACATCGCCACCTTCCCGGATTTCCCGGCCGAGATAAGGGCGCCCCGGGGCACGCTGGCCGGGGTTTCCGGCTTCCAGATCCAGTTCGCCGCGGACGAGGTGCTGACGCCGGGCGACGAGGTCGATGCGCTTGTGGCGATGAACCCTGCGGCGCTGAAGACAAATGTCTCGTGGCTGAAGCCGGGCGCGACGGTGATCGTCGACGATGACGCCTTCGACGATCGCGGCCTGCGCCATGCGGGCTATGACGCCAATCCGCTGGAGGATGGCAGCCTGGAGGGATTCGACGTGCTGCGTGCGCCGGTGACCTCGCTGACCAAGGAGGCGGTGGCCGAAACCGGGCTCGGGCGCAAGGATGCCGAGCGGTGCCGGAATTTCTTCGCGCTGGGGCTCGTCTATTGGCTTTTCGGCCGCGACATGCAGCCGACGCTCGACTCGATCGAGGCCAAGTTCGGCGAGGCCGAGGGCGGCGCCGTGGCCGCGGGCGCGCGCAAGGCACTGAACGCGGGCTGGAGCTATGGCGAGACGACCGAGGCGCTGGAGCGGAGCTACATCGTGCCGGCGGCGAAGCTGCCGCCGGGGCGCTACCGGAACCTGACCGGCAACGAGGCGCTGGTCCTGGGTCTGATCGCGGCGGCGCGGCTGAGCAACAAGACGGTCTTCTACGCCGCCTATCCGATCACGCCGGCAAGCGACATCCTGCACCACCTGGCGCGCCAGCGGGCGCAGGGCGTGCGCACCTTCCAGGCCGAGGACGAGATCGCCTCGGTCACCGCCTGCATCGGCGCGGCCTTCGGCGGCGCGATGGCCGTCACGGGCTCGAGCGGTCCCGGCATTGCCTTGAAAGCCGAAGCGCTGGGGCTGGCGGTGATGCTGGAGTTGCCGATGATCGTCATCGACGTGCAGCGTGGTGGCCCCTCGACCGGGCTGCCGACCAAGCCTGAACAGACCGACCTACTGCTAGCCATGTTCGGCCGCTCGGGTGAGGCGCCGATGCCGGTACTGGCGCCGGCGGGCCCGGGCGATTGTTTCGACACGATGATCGAGGCCTGGCGGATCGCGACCCGGCTGATGACGCCGGTCATGGTGCTGTCGGATGCGTTTACGGCGAACGGCGCCGAGCCCTGGCGGGTGCCGGAGCTCTCGGAGTTGGAACGCATCCCGGTCACCCATCCGGAGACCCCGCCCGAGGACGGCCCGTTCAAGCCCTACTCCCGCGACGAGATGCTGGCGCGGCCCTGGGCGGTCCCTGGCACGCCGGGGCTCGAGCACCGGATCGGCGGGCTCGAGAAGAAAGACGGGACCGGCAATATCAGCTACGACCCGGCGAACCACCAGCACATGACCGATACGCGCGCCCGGAAGGTGGAGAACGCGCAGGCGCTGATCCCGGACCTTGAAGTTTTCGGGCCTGAGACGGGCGACGTTCTGGTGCTGGGCTGGGGTGGCACATTCGGCGCCTGCCGTGAGGCGGTGCAGATCGCGCGGACCGAGGGGCTGAGCGTGGCCCATGCGCAGCTGCGGCACCTGAATCCGTTCCCGAAGAATATGCGAGATATTCTGGGCAATTACCGGCATGTGTTGGTGCCGGAACTGAACTCGGGCCAGCTCTCGGCAGTGATCCGGGCGCGGCTGGAAGTGCCGGCGCGCTCGCTTTCCAAGGTTCAGGGCCGGCCGTTCACGGTGCATGAGATCCTGACCCGCATCCGCGAGCTTTGCGCCGGGGAGACCACGGCATGAACAAGCCCGACATCATCCCCGAGCCCATGCCCGCCGACTACGCCACCGATCAGGAGGTGCGCTGGTGCCCGGGCTGTGGCGATTTCGCCGTCCTGAATCAGATGAGGAAAGTGCTGGCCTCGATCAAGGCCAAGCGCGAGAACACGGTGTTTATCTCCGGCATCGGCTGTGCCAGCCGGTTCCCCTACTACCTGGATACCTACGGGCTGCACGGCATCCACGGCCGGGCGCCAGCGATCGCCACGGGGCTCAAGCGGATGCGGCCCGAGCTGGACGTCTGGGTGGTGACTGGCGACGGCGACGGGCTGTCGATCGGGGTCGGGCATCTAGTCCATGCGCTGCGGCGCAACGTGAACGTCAAGATCCTGCTTTTCAACAACCGGGTCTATGGGCTGACCAAGGGCCAGTTCTCGCCGACCTCGTTCCCGGGCCAGATCAGCCGCTCGACGCCGTTCGGCTCGGTGCTGGAACCCTTGAACGCGCTCACCACCGCGATCGCCGCGAACGCCTCCTTCGTGGCGCGGGCGGTCGACACCCAAGCGGATACGCTGAGCGAGGTCTTGCACCGGGCGGCGGCGCATAAGGGCTCGGTCTTCGTCGAGATCTACCAGAACTGCCATGTCTTTAATGATGGGGTGTTCGAATACGCCAAGGACAAGAAGACCCGTGCCGACCATGTGGTCGAGCTGGCCGATGGGCAGCCGATGGTCTTCGGTGCCAACCGCGACAAGGGCCTGCGCCAGAAGGGCTTCGGGCTGGAGGTCGTCAGCCTGGGCGATGGGGTCACCGAGGGCGACCTAGTGGTCCATGACGAGCAGGCCGCCGAGCCGACGCTGGCCCACCTGCTGGCCGCCATGCGCCACCCGGAGATGCCGGAGGCGATCGGCGTCCTGCGCGCGGTCGAACGCCCGACCCAGAACGAACTGATGGGCAAGGGCGACGCCCCGATGAAGACCCAGGAAGAGGCGGACCGGGATCTGGAAACGCTGCTCAAGGGCAAAGATAGCTGGGTCGTCGAGTGATTTCCCTATGCCCCGGGCTTGACCCGGGGCCTCGATAAACATCGCAACCCAGCGAGGTCCCGGCTCAGGGCCGCGACGCTGGCGCTCGTATCAATCCTCGTTCGCCGCGCCCGTGGCATGACGGTTCTCGGCGGCGGCGAGAACGGCGCCCGTCGCGTGTTCCCGGATCAACCGCATGGTGGCGGTCTCGATCCGGTTTTCGATCTCGGAGGTGAAGGCTTCGACATCCAGGCCCGGCGCGATCGGCGCCAGCACCTCGATGGCTGCGTTCCGGTTCGGGTGTTTCAGCCATTCGCGGCGGGGCCATATAACGCCGAGCGACGAAGCGACCGGGACCGCCTCGACGCCGAGCGCCGCGTAGATCCGGCCGGCGCCACGCCGGTAGCGCTCCTTAGCGCCGAGCGACATCAGCGTCGCCTCGGGGAAGATCACCATCGGGCGGCCCGCCGCAATGATGCGGCGCGCGCCCTCGATCACCTCGCCGGTGCGCCTGGCCCGCGCGCCCTCGACTGGGACCAGCACGAGGTCGAGCTTTCTCAGGATCGGCCCGAAGAACGGGTAACGCTCAAGCTCCTGCATCGCGACCGCGCCGAATTCCGGCACCGCCGAGGCCAGCAGGATGATGTCGAGCTCGCTTTGATGCTTGCAGACGAAAAGCCTGGCGCCATCCTCGGGCTGGTTCTCGAGCCCCCGGATCTCGACCCGGGCGGCCAAGATCACACGCACTGCCGCCAGCATGTTGCGGCCCCAGAACCCGACGATGCGCCAGAGCGCCCGGCGCGAGCCCAGCCGCGCCATCGCATAGGCGGCGAGCGCCATCGCGAAGGTGAATGCGTAGAAGAACAGGTTGAAGACGGTCGACCGGATCACATGTTCAGTCCGGCAACCGGGCGGTGGCAAGCTGCTCGCGGGCGCGGTCTGAATCCCGGTCCATCTGCGCGACCAGGGCATCGACGTCGTCGAAATTCTCCTCGCCGCGAAGCCACGCGACCAGTCCGGCCGATATGCGGGCGCCATAAAGATCGCCGACGAAATCAAAGAGGTGGACTTCGAAATTGGGAGCGTTCACGCCAAAGGTCGGACGCTCGCCGATGCTGGCGACGCCGTCATGAACGCCTTGATGCGGACCGTCCAAGACCTCGACGCGGGCCGCGTATATGCCGTAGCGCGGGATGATCTGCTCGCCGAAGTTCAAGTTGGCCGTGGGGTAGCCCAGTTCACGCCCGCGCTGGTCGCCGTTCTGCACTGTGCCGGTGACAGAATGCCAGCGGCCGAGCTGTTCGGCGGCTGCGGCGACGCGGCCCTCTTCCAGCAGCACCCGGACGGCCGTCGAGGCGAACTCGCCCCCATCGCCGCCGAGCAGATGCTGGATCGATACGGTAAAGCCCAGTTCGGCGGACATCGCGCGCAGCAAGGTCGCGTCACCGCCGCGGCCCTTGCCGAAGCGGAAATCCTCGCCGATCACCAAGTGGCGGATGCCCAGCCCCTGGGCCAGCACGCGGGTCACGAAATCTTCGGCCGGCATCGCCGCAAGCGCGACGTCGAAGGAGATTTGATGCAGGTGTTGGATACCTAGGCCCGCCAGGATACGCGCCTTCTCCTCGGCGAGCGTCAGGCGGAACGGGGGCGCGTCGGGCTGGAAGAACCGCCGGGGATGGGGCTCAAACGTGATTACGCCCGCTGGGGCGGCGATTTGGGCGCCCGCCTGCGCCGCCTCGGCGATCAGCGCCTGGTGGCCGCGATGCACGCCATCAAAATTGCCGAGCGCCGCCGAGGCACCGCGCTGGCCGGGCTCGAGCCCCTCGAAGCCGTGGATTAGCTGCATCCCTGCCCCTGCCCCCCTACACCGGGCCAAGCGGGGCAGCGGCGCCCCTCAGTCGAACTTCTTCGAGGGCGCCAGAACCAGCGCCTCGCCCTTCAGGACCGCCTTTTCGCGCACGAGGCAGACGCAATCAAGGGTGACGCGGCGCTTGGAATAGTCGATCTCGCGGACCGTGACTTCCGCGGTCACATCGTCACCGGGGCGCACGGGCGCCAGGAACTTGAGCGACTGGCTCAGATATACCGTGCCGTGGCCCGGAAGCTGCTCGCCGATCACCGCCGAGATCAGGCTGGCGGTCAGCATCCCATGGGCGATGCGCCCGCCGAAGATGGTTTCCTGGGCGTAGACCTCGTCCAGATGCACCGGGTTGCGGTCAGTCGAGATGTCGGCGAAGAGGCGGATATCATAGTCCTCGATGGTCTTGGTCAGACTCCGGGACATGCCGATCTCGAGATCCTCAATGCAGACCGTGCCGCGCAGCATATTGTCCAACATGGGCTTTCCCCGGTGACGAGGTGTTGTGCGTTGCAGCATTTCTAGCTGAGTCGGCGCTAGCGCGCAACGAAATTGCGCAATATAATGTCTCGGTGCTTATTCCTGTGTTATGAAAGTTACGCCACTTGGCAGTGGCGCACCGGCCTGCCATCAAAGCATTGGCGCGGAATCATTACCCCGACCTATGCGAAGGAGTTCGGACATCGCCGGGGAAATTCAATAATTCGGGTGGCAGACCCCAGCCCGCGCGCTCACCTTGCCGTGCTTCGCAGCTTAAAGTTGTTCGGAAATAATTAATATAACTTTTGGTTTAATTAACTGAATAATCGATTTGATATTGAAAAATCTGCAAATGAAAGTATAAGAAACTCTAAATGAATATTACAAATCATAATGAGTTTTTATTTGAAACGATTGACGATATTCGCGGCGGCGCTGCATGTGTATTCGTTTGGTGAATTGAGCTTGTTCCGTCTTTTGCGTGGCGGACTTAGTGGTCGGGGCCAGTGTGCGGTTTGGGCCGTGCGGCCGTCGACAGCCGCCCGCCGAATTCTAACGGAGCGGCATTCCGGTACCGATCCCGGGCACGTCGCGCGGCGAGCAGCGGGTGGCGACCGAGATTGAGTAGTGCGTGTGGGAGCGTGAGGTAACAAGATGTACCAAGACCCGGTGAGCATCGGCGTTGGGGAGCCTGCAAACGCAGAGTCTCCACGGGCGAGATGGGATCTCGACGCATACCAAATCTCAGCGGCCCCACCGCAGGGCGCGTCACCGCAGGATGCATCACAGCAGAGCGCATCACCGCAAGACGCATTGCCGCAAGGTGCATCACCGCAACACGCACCAGAGAAGCCTGCGCGCCCGGAGGCGGATCAAAAGGGCGAAACGTCAATACCGCGAAGACCGTCCCGGATCATCCCTGCGGCCATCTTCGGAGCGGGCGTCGCTCTGCTCGCGGTGGCGGTCACGTTCGACACCCATGTGGCCCAGGTCGATTTCTCCGCATTCCGTCCTGCCGCCGCTTTGGCAGCCATCGACACGCCTGATGCCCGCGCTCCTGATGCCCGTCCCGCCGCCCCTCAGGTCGCCGGGGAACTTCAAGCCTGTCACGACACCTATACCGTCGTCCGGGGGGATACGCTTTCTACGATTGCCAGCCGCACTTATCGCGATGGCAGCCGCCCCAGATATATGGCGATTTTCTCGGCGAACCAAGATCGGCTCAGAGAGCCCGATCTGGTGGTGGTTGGCGAAGAGCTTCGTATCCCGTGCCCCTGATGGTGCCGGTCCGAACCGCCTGAGATGACGGAAGTGGAGTGGATTGGGCCACCAGCGCCGGGTGCCGATGACATTCGTTACCGCAACCGGCCAATCGCGAATCTCGGCGTGGATGCGTGCGCCGCCAGATAGGCCTCGAGCAGCGCCGCCTCCGGGCGTTCCGGGTCGGGGCCAAGCTCGCCGGTGGCCAGCCCGCCGGTGATGAAGAGGACGTCCAGACCGTAGTCGAGCCCGCCCTTCACGTCGGTCTGGATACCGTCGCCGATGGCCAGCACCTGGGCCTTGGGGATGTCTTCGCCAGCGATCTCGGCGAGAAGCCCGAAGGTCTGTTCGTACGTCGGCCCATGGGGTTTGCCGAACCAAATGACTTCGCCGCCCGCCTGCTCGTAGGCCAGCGCCAGCGCCCCGGCGCAGAAGAGCCGCTGCTCGCCCCGGTCAACGATCAAGTCGGGATTGGCGCAGAGGACCGGAAGCGCGCGTGCCTTCCACTCGGCGATCTCGGCGGCGTAGTCATCCGGGGTCTCGGTCATGTCGTCGCGCAGCCCCGTCAGCAGGATGCCATCCGCCTGGCCGAGCGGCATGTCGTCGAGCCCAACGCCAGAGAGCATATGCCGGTCCCGGTCCGGCCCCACATAGTGGAAGGCGCGGCCATAATCTCCGCTGGCGAGCGCCCGCTGGCAGGCCCCGCCCGAGGACATGATCCCGTCATAGCTGTCCTTCGGCGCGCCGATCCGGTCGAGGAACCGCTCCACATGGCCGGCGGGCCGGGGCGCATTGGTGAGCAAGATCGCGATCCCGCCCTGGGCGCGGTAGGCCTGCAAGGCGGCGACCGCCGCGGGATAAGGCGTGATGCCGTTGTGATAGCAGCCCCAGAGATCGACGAAGAGCGCTCGGTAGGGCGCCCAGATCCGGTCCAGTGACGTGACGATTTGGCAGGCCATCAATAGTCGAGGCCGATCCGGCGGCACGCTTTCTCGTCGCGCAAGCTCAGATCGGTGCCGCAGTAATCGGCTGCCGCTTCGGTGCACATCCAGGCGATCGCGCGGGCCGGGATCTCGGGCAATATATGCACCGCGGGGTCGAGCTGGCTGACCGGGTTGATGCCGGAGGCCTTGATCAGCACCTGCATTTCGGTCGCGACCGTGCCAGGGCTCAGACCCATCACCCGGATGCCCTGCTCGCGGTATTCCTTATCGGCGCACCGGGTCAACGACAGCGCCGCCGCCTTCGACGCACAATAATGGCTCCAGCCTTCCAGGGCGCCGGTCGCCGCGCCCGAGCTGATGTTGATCACCACGCCGGCTTTCTGATCGAGCATGACGGGCAGCGCGGCGCGAAGGCCGAAATAGACTCCTTTGAAATTGATGTCGGCGGCATGGGCCCAGGCCTCTGGGTCGGAATCCGCAAGCCGCGCGATCGGTTCGACCACGCCCGCATTCGAGACCAAGATATCCAGCCGGCCAAACTCATCCTGGCAAGCCCGCACTGCGGCGGCGACATCGTCGTAGTGGCTGACATCGCAAGCGACCGCCACCGCACGGCCGCCGGTTTGGCGAATCTCGGCGGCGATCATTTCGGACGCTTCCAGGGTCCGCGCTGCCAGCACGACGGCGACCCCGTGCCGGGCCAATTCGCGGGCCGCCGCCGCGCCGATGCCGCGGCTAGCGCCGGTAACGATCGCGGCCTTGCCCGCGAGTTCCGGAAAGGTGTCGGGCATGGGATTCCTCTTAGTCCAGGCGCGTGACGGTAAAGCCACGCGCGCGCAGGAGCTCGACAATCCCGGCGTCGCCGACCAGATGCAGGGCGCCGAAGGCGGCGAAGACGTTGCCGTCTTCCATTTCGGGAACCAGCGACTTCATCCAGGCCCGGTTGCGGTCGACCAGAAGTTCGCGCTCGAAGCGCGGGAACACGGCGGCGCTTTGTCGCGCTCCGATGGTCTTCTGTGCCTCAGCTTGGCTGAACTCCCAGATCGCGGCGATCTCGCCCGCGCGGTAGAGGCCGGCCGAGGTACGCCAGACGTCCTGCTCGTCATAGGGGCTGCGCAGGAGATCCAGCACCATCGCCACCATGTCGGATTGCGGCAGGTCGATCAGCGCACCCAGTGCCTCGCCATAGGTTTCGAGCCCCTGGACCGGCACCCCGGCCGCACCGGCGCGCTGGGCCAGCATGTCGTCGAGGATTGGCTTGCCCGCTTGCGCCTCGCGGATCATGCAGGCGGGCAGCGCCAGGCTGGTGAACAGCATCCAGGGCTTCAGCCGAGCGGCGATCTCGAAGTTCAGGCCGCGTTCGGCCAGGCGCTTGGCGGCCGCGGCGCGCTCGTCCTCGGTCAGTTGCGCGATGACGCCGTTATCGTCTGGCGAAAGGATGAAGCCGGGATCGGTGGTCATCCGGGTCTGCATTTTGGCTTCCTCGGCGTCGGTCAACTCGACCAGCATCAGCCGAGCGCCGGTCAGCGCCCGCTCGACCGGTGGTGCCAACGCGTCGGCCCCCGCGCCCGTGTCATGGAAGGTGCCGAAAAGCCACGAGGGCGGACTGCCCGGGCGCTCGACCCGCCAGAACTTGCCCCGTCCGTTCGGCACCGCGCGGGCCTTGGCCAGGATCTGCGCATGGCGCTGGGGCTCGTCCCGGGCCAGCGCCGCAAACAGATCGCTGCCGGCACATTGGGCGGCCGCCGTCGCGGTGGCCCCAAACCAGAATGCGACCCCCAGAATGAAGGTGGTGATCAGGCGCATGTTCTCTCGCTCCCAAGGGCGCCGGGCTAGCGGCGCGCACCCATGATCCCGCCTGTACCCGGGCAGGACAAGCACCGGAACGCGTCAGGAGAGAAGTTTTTCAGCAAGCGCCCTCTTGACTCACATTCCCGCCCTGCCTAATTGCAAGGCGCCCGTGTTTATTAGCACTCATCAGGGGCGAGTGCTAATACCCGACAGGGTCGGGCGACCCCGAAAAGAACGACGAAACTTGGAAACCGCGAAAAGGGAGCGCTTCCATGAGCTTTACTCCACTCCATGACCGCGTGCTGGTGCGCCGCGTCGAATCCGAAGAGAAGACCGCGGGCGGGCTGATCATCCCCGACTCCGCCAAGGAAAAGCCCCAGGAGGGCGAGGTTGTCGCCGTCGGCGAGGGTGCCCGCAAGGATTCCGGCGAGCTGATCCCGATGGCCGTCAAGGCCGGCGACCGGATCCTGTTCGGCAAGTGGTCCGGCACCGAGGTCAAGATCGATGGCGAAGAGCTGCTGATCATGAAAGAGAGCGACATCCTTGGCATCATCACCGATTCCGCCGCCGCGAAGGCCGCCTGAAGCGGCCGCCGAGCGAGAAACAGACTTCTAACAGGAGCAATCAGACATGGCTGCTAAAGACGTCAAATTCCACACCGATGCCCGCGACCGCATGCTGAAGGGCGTCGATGTGCTGGCAAATGCCGTCAAGGTGACGCTGGGGCCGAAGGGCCGCAACGTCGTCCTGGACAAATCCTTCGGCGCCCCGCGGATCACCAAGGACGGCGTGACCGTCGCCAAGGAGATCGAGCTGAGCGACAAGTTCGAGAACATGGGCGCGCAGATGGTGCGCGAAGTCGCTTCGCGCACCAATGACGAGGCTGGCGACGGCACTACCACCGCCACCATCCTGGCCCAGGCGATCGTCCGCGAGGGCATGAAGGCGGTTGCCGCCGGCATGAACCCGATGGATGTGAAGCGCGGCGTTGACGCCGCCGTCGCCAAGGTGGTCGAGGCGATCAAGGCCGCCTCGCGCCCGGTCAAGGACTCGGACGAGGTCGCCCAGGTGGGCTCGATCTCGGCCAATGGCGAGACCGAGATCGGCCAGCAGATCGCCGACGCGATGCAGAAGGTCGGCAACGAGGGCGTGATCACCGTCGAGGAGAACAAGGGCCTGGACACCGAGACCGAGGTTGTCGAGGGCATGCAGTTCGACCGTGGTTATCTGAGCCCCTACTTCATCACCAACGCCGACAAGATGGTCGCCGAGATGGAGCACGCCCTGA
>Ga0224508_10000311_pt1 | contig 49332 bp, 45 predicted proteins | sample SF_Jan12_sed_USG_4_FD_170157 | JGI IMG/M metagenome (GOLD analysis project Ga0224508, IMG submission 170157) | Sediment microbial communities from San Francisco Bay, California, United States - SF_Jan12_sed_USGS_21 | ecosystem: Environmental > Aquatic > Marine > Sediment | place: USA... | reverse complement strand
CATCCCCGAGAAATCGGCGGTTTTAGGCCCTGCAGGTCCCGGCGTATCGCAATCTCGAGATCACACGCCATTGTAAGATCCCCGCTTGCGCGGGGATGACTACCATAATGGGGGTTATGTAGCGGAGGCGCGTTAGCAGGCACCCGGGATTGCGGGATCCCTGGTCTCGATCTTCGAGTCATCCCCGCGCAAGCGGGGATCTTGTACCGACGGCGCGTTAGCAGGCATCCGGGATTGCGGGGCCCCAGGTCCCTTCAGCTACTCGAGTTCGACTTCATCGGCAATCCCATCTGCCGGAAAATCATCCTCAATCTCGACCAAATCCCCATCGTCCATTACGAGAAAAAATGCGGCGGAATCGACGAAACCCTCGAAACTGGTTCCGGTCGGATTCGGATCGATTGCATACTCGATTCCCAGGATGGTAATTGAAGCATTGTCCACGTGGCTGTCAACAGCGCCCTCGAGTCTCAGATCTTCATTGGTACCATTGACCCTTTTTACTACGCTAGCGATGACTTCGCCGCCGATTTCCTGCCCTTCGACGCGGACAAAATCCGTGGCCGCCAAATCATCAACCGAGAAAGGAGGATTCGATAACACCGCACCGGTCTCGTCTTCAAACAAGGTTTGTCCATCGGTACGTACGGTGACGGTGCCGCCGAGGGGCAGGTAATTAACGTGGAAAACGGTATCGCCCGGTTCAACGTTATTGACGAAAGTCCTGAGCTTGGTATCGTCATCGCGGAATTCGACCTCGTCGGCAATCAACTTGCCGGCCACGATCTCACCCTCGACCTCGATATTCATGCCATCCATTAGCACCAGTCCCGCAATTCCGCTGGCGTCGACACGCTGAGTGCCGATCAGGAAGTTGGAAATACCGCTGGCGATATCCGAGACGACCCCCTGCAGGCTGATATCATCGACATCGTCGTCGAAGTCCTCGTCCTCTTCCTCGACCTTCGTCGCCAGTATCGAGGTTGCGTTCACATAGGTACCCTCGACCTCGACGAAAACGCCATTCTGCAGAACAAGACTTAGCGGCTCCCTGCTTTCAGATCCATCGGCGGTGATAGTAATGCCGGTGGCGGTGACAATCCCGAAGGTTTCCGGTGATCCAGCAGTATATCCCGTAATGAAGCCGCGCAATTCGACCTCACTGCCCAGAGCGGCCACTTCTCCCTTGTCCTCGAGGTAAGTCGCGGTTATGGAGTCGGGTGCGGTACGAAATCCGCTGATCTCGACCAAACGACCATCAACCAGACCCTCGAAAGTGGTGTTGTTGTAAATCGTCGCGGTTTCATCGATGGTGATGGTCTGTCCGTACACGGTAAAGGTTCGCTGGGTCTCACCCGCACCAGTCCCGGAAATTCCGGTAACCGGTCCTTGCACCTCGTCGTCGTAGACCACTTCTAGCGCCTTGTTGGTGAAGTTGCCATCCAGGGTCTCGACCTTGAGCTTGACATACATACCAAGTTGCAAATTTGCCGCCGGCTGGTTCGGAGCACTTTCGCCATCGACGATGAACTGGCTCATGTCGGTTTCGTACTTACTGCCGTTGACATAAATACTGCCGAAGCCGGTGGTCTTGCCGGCGACGATGCCTGTGCCGCCGACGCCGGCCGACTGGTTAGAATCATCGTCGTCACCGCCGCCACCGCAGGAAGCCAGGAAAACACTGCTGGCAACCGTAATTGCGACAAGCCCATAAGATATACTTTTTCTCAATTGCAAAAACTTCATTTCTCGACTTCCTGGTTTTCACCATCCGACTGGTGGTAGAAAACGCTGACGCTGAGTTCTACATTCGGATCTTTACTTGATTCATGTTGTGTCAGGTAAAGGTCGATCTCCTCGAGGAAGGCCTGTCCTTTACGCTGTAAAAATTGCTTGATTTCCGGTATCGACTCGGCTGACACCTGTGGATTCGAGGCTTTGCGCTGGAATCGCAATTCCTCTTCCGGCGCCGTAAGGTTGTAATCGATGGTTTCGATCAGTTGACTGGCATCGGTACCGAGAATGGTCAGTTTTTCGACCGGGTCGTCGGAGGGCAGGTAGGCGTGGCTCAGCAGACGTACCCGGTTATCGTCGGTAAATCCGATGTTGGCTGAACTGGTCAGTACTTTCTGCATCGCCGCCACCGGCATGTCCCCGCTGTATTGTTTGACGAGTTCGCTGAACGAATTCTCGCCCTCGTATTCCAGGTCCCGCGGGTTGCCATCCTTGCGTAAAAATCGCGGATCGTTGATCCAGCCGCCCAGCACCCTGACGACGCGATTGTACTGCTTGCCGCCGGATTCGCCTTGAGCGGCGTCAAGCTCATGTAATTTTTTGACTTCCTTGCGATTCAATCCTGTCAGGATGGCTACATTGGAAACCGTCTGTTTCTTTTCGGGCGGGGCAAAGTCCCTGAACGCAACGTCGACGAAACACTTGCGCGCAATCTGGTCAAACTCGCCGTAGGACATGCCGTTGCGCAGCAGGGTGCGAATGATCGCCCCGAGGATATTTTTCAGCGTATTGCGTAAGGTATCTTGCATATTCAGTTTTAGTCAGGAAGCCCTGATTCTTAGTTCCGATACAGGCGCTTCTTATTCACTCGTGTTTCAGTCCCAGTATTGCGAATCCGACGTTCTTTACCTCCGGGTTCACAAAAATCAATTACTTCGCTTTGCTATTGGGATTTTATTCCCATAACTGTATTAAGTCTTTAAAAATTCATCAAAACGTGACGTGGTTTTAAAAATATACGCGTATTTAAGCAATATATTTGGGATTATAATCCCAAAATATTCAAAAATCCATGTTTTTTACGCATCGGAGGAATATCCGTATCGAATTATTGGGTAGTTTACCAGCCTGGTCGGTGTCAGTTAAACAGCTGGAAAACAAAATTGCTCTTATCGTAAATGAGCTTGGCGACGTCCGTGTGGCCTGCGTTGGTAGCAATCTGAAAAGCGTTCAAGTCTTCCTTGTTGCGCAACTGCATATCGGCGCCTGCATTTATCAGTGACTCGATAACAGACCTCTGACCACTACGCGCCGCCAGCATTAATGCCGTTTCGCCGAGACCATTCTGAGTATTGATATCGATACTGCGAGTCAGTAGAAATTCGACAAGTTCCGCGTCCTTCGCCAAGACGGCCTGCATCAACAGCGTATTGCCCGCGTCGGTTTGAGTGTTGACGTCGGCTCCCCGGTCGATCAACAGGCGCGCAACTTTAACATGGCCTTTCAAGCTCGCCTGCGCGAGGGCACTGTAGCCGTTTACATCCTTGCCGTTGATATCGATCTTGCCGGAATCGATCAGACCGGCGGTGGTTTTCGCGAGCCCCTGGTCGGCGCTATGCCACAATACCGAGCGTCGCTTTTCGTCCAGCGAGGCAAGCCTGCTGTCGCGCTTTATCAACGCGCGACTCAGGCCTTCCAGTTTTTTCTGCACCGCCAGCAACAATACCCGATGAATGCCGGCATAGCTGGTACTGGAGTTCAGCAGCAGCAGCGCTATTTTTGGCTGTTTTTTCTGCACCGCGATTTCCAGTGGCGTGATTTCGAATTTGGTCGCAATCGACGGGTCGGCGCCTTTGTCGAGCAACCGCTGCACGCACTTCAGGCAGGCCGATTCGGTCGCCAGGTAGAGGGCGGTTTCATTTCTGAGATTGGTCGCGTTTAAATTGGCGCCCAGTGAGACAAGCCGCCCCAGCACAACCGCATCTCCCTTGCGCGCGGCCACATGCAGCGCGCTGTTACCGTCGGGATCGGTCGCACCGAGGGCGGGCCGTCGTTCGATTATCTGCTTCGATACCGAAGATTCGCCGAGCTCTATCGCGATATTGAGCAGCGGCCAGCCGGCATAGCGGGCGCCCTGCTTTTTCACGGTTGCCCTGAACTCATCGAGAGTTAGCGAAACTTTTGCGCTGACCACGGCCCTGGGTTTGATGCCGTAGCTTGCAAACAGCGCCCTGCTGTCAGGATTGTCGTCCGCGTAGGCGAGATCTACGGCGGATTTCTTTTTCTTGTTGATCAGGTCGTGCTTCGCCCCGTGGTCCAGTAGTAACCTGGCGATTTCGGTATGTTTGTTTCTGACCGCCATAATAAGCGCGCTGTCCCCTCGGGAATCGGTTTGATTGATATTCACGTTTTTAACCAGCAAGGCGATAACAATGTTCCTGTAACCCCTGGCGGAGGCCAGCTGTAGCGGTCGAGTGCCCAGCGAATTCGGCTGCGCGTAAATTGTTGTATTGTCTATCAAAGTACCCGCCAGTTGCGGCCATCCTGCAAGCAATGCGGTCATTATCGTCGTATTTCCGTGGCGATCACTCAGGTTTAGATCGACCCCGTTCGAGATCAACGAGTTGATCAGGTCTTCATCGTTATGCCGGATCGCGTTAAAAATCTCATCCTCGCTGACGCCCTTCCCCGTCGCCTTGCGTTTAGCGGTGGGTTGCTCGAGTTTTAACGCCGCTAGCTCATGACCCTGGGCGGCGGACTTGCGGTACCATTTTCGCGCCTCTGATCGTAAAGCCGGGGAATTACCGGATTTTGAGACCAGTTGCGCCAGCGAGAACTGGGCATCGGCATTACCGGCAATCGCCGATTTACGGTAAAGTTCGGTCGCCTTGTCCAGGTCTCGGCTAACGCCTTTACCCGCTCGATACAGCCCCGCCAAACGGTACTGCGCTTCAGAGTCACCCTGGTTCGCCAGGGATCGCAGCCGACTGACAGCCTGGGAGTAGTCACGCACGCGGATCAGGGCTTCGATCTCCTGCATCGCCGGATTGGTGCTACTCAATGCCGGCCAGGATAAAAACAGGCAGGCTAATATCAACAGGGCGCGTTTCAAATTATGAGCATTCATGGCTTAGGCGGTGCCATACTTTGTTTCGACCGCAATTCCGACTTCCTTGAGGAAGCCCGTTGGCAGGATGCCCCCGGCGTTGACTATTACGGCTTCGTTTTCGATATCGACTGACTGCCCCTTTTGCTCTAGCGCGACCTCGTCCGGGGTAATGCCGGTAACGTTCGACGACAGGTATAATTTTATCCGGGCGGCGGCGGCATACTCCTCGATGCGCTCGCGGTTTTTTGCTTTCGCTCGCGAAAAGCTGTCGCTGCGATAGGATATCGACACTTCTTTACCACCGGCGTCCGCGATCGATAACGCGGCCTCCAGCGCGCTGTCTCCGCCACCCACGATCAATACCTTCCGATCCACGTACTGCTCGGGATCGATGAGCTGGTAAACGACTTTCGGGTGATCCTCTCCCGGGACGCCCAGTTTGCGCGGGGTGCCCCGGCGGCCGATCGCCAGTAGCACCCTGTCGGTGGTATACAGACCCCGATTCGTTTTTAGTTCGAATCCCGACTCCAGCGCCGTAATTCCGGCAACCATTTCATGGTATTGAATCTCGATGCCGCTGCTCGACTCGACTTCTTTCCAGAATTCCAGCAGGTTCTCCTTGCTGGTTTCCTTGAATTGCATCTTGCCCGCGATCGGCAGATCGACAGGCTGGGTCATGACGATCTTACCGCGCGGGTATTTGAAAACCGTGCCGCCCAGCGAATCCTGGTCCAGCGTCAGGTAACTCAAACCGAGCTCCTTTGCCTGCAGGGTTGCGGCAATTCCCGCCGGACCGGCGCCCACTATGACGACCTGGTATCTATTGTTGCTCGATCTGGCGAGGCTTTTCGCGAGCGCCCGGGTCGCGGCCTTACCCTGTTCGATCGCATTTCTTATCAATCCCATGCCGCCGAGTTCACCCGCGATATAGATACCGGATACATTGGTTTCGAACTTGTCGTCCACCCGGGGGATGTCGACCCCGCGTTGTTCGGTGCCAAACACCAGGGTTATCGCGTTCACCGGGCAAACTTCCTTGCAGGCGCCATGCCCGATACAGTTTGCCGCTTCCAGCAATTCAGCCTTGCCGTGATACATCCCAAGTACATTGTGCCCGAGCTGTTGCGGGCAGGCATAGACGCAGGATTTACAGCCGATGCACTTGTTACGGTCGATTATCGGGTGTAGCGATGCCGGTTGGTCAAGCCCCAATTCCCTGCTCTGCCGCAGAGCTTCGGCGCTATGTCGCTGGCGGCGATGATGCCGAAATACAAAAAATCCCAGCAACAGCAGGATCGGTATCAAGGATAACCAGTTATACAACGACATATTGCGAATTTTCGGGGTGATAACACATTTTAATGGAAGCAGTTAAATCAATATTCGAAAAGGGAATTAGTTCTCATCCAAGGGAAATTTTTCCCAGATATGATATATAACCTTTGGCCGTGTAGTAATCTTCGTGCTCTGGCTAATTCGTTTTAAATCAGTTTTTCATCTGAACAAATGGACTTCGACAATAATAGATTAACCCGGACAAATTTCCGGTGAATAAAATCACTCCTTTCCTGCTCAAGACGACATCCGTTATCTGGTACTCCGGGATTGCGCTGGTTTTGGCCGCCGGCTGGGCAGCGCGCGACCAGAATTACGTGGTAGCCGAAACCGGGATCGGTTACTGGCTGGGAATAATCGGCGGCTCGATGATGCTGCTGCTGTTGCTTTACCCGCTGAGGAAGCGTTTCCGGCACTGGTCGGTCATCGGCTCGGTCAAGTCATGGTTTCGAATCCATATGATACTTGGCCTGGTCGGTCCGCTGATGATCATTTTCCATTCCGGTTTCAAGCTGGGCTCGTTCAACAGCCGCGTTGCCTTCTTCAGCATGTTGATCGTCGCCACCAGCGGCCTGCTTGGGCGCTACCTGTATGAGCGCATTCACCACGGCCTCTATGGACGCAAGATGCAGTTCGAAGAATTTTACTCGGATAACGATTTACCGCGCTTGCTGCTGAAAAGGTCTCAGGCTATCGAACTCGATATCTCGCAGGAGTTCGAGCAGATCGAGAAATCTCTGACCCTTGGGCATACGGAATTTAATCGTTCCCTCGGATTCTACCGCAAGACGAGATCGCGGATCGATCGCCTGCGGCGGGTGGTGAAAAAATCGGCGCTGCAAAAGCGCGAGAAAGAGCATATTTTTTGCCGCCTGAAAAACCTGCGTTCGATTTGCGTCCTCGGCATAAACGAAATTCTGTTCTCCTACTGGCATATTCTTCATCTGCCGCTTTTTATCATGCTGATCATGTCCGGGCTGATTCATGTCGCTGTGGTTCATTTTTATTAATGAGAGCAATTATCCTTACTATTCTGCTGCTCGGTTTCGTAGGCGGCGGAATCGCGCAAGCCGCTGAAATCGAAAAGTTTTTCATGCCGGGCGATCTGATTGCAGGCCATGATAAATTTAAATCGGAATGCACCAATTGCCACGTCAGGTTGCGCGACACGACTCAAAACAAACTGTGCCTGGATTGCCACGATCACAAAACGGTGGCCGAAGACATAGCCAAAAATCAGGGCTTCCACGGTAAAGACAAGAATGCAAAAACCCTGGAATGCAAAGCCTGCCACAGTGACCATAAGGGCCGGGATGCCACCGTGGTCTGGCTCGACAGGGACACTTTCGATCATCGCCTCACCGACTACGAACTGACCGGCAGGCACAAGTTAACCGAATGTAGCGGCTGCCACCTGGAAGATAAAAAATATCGCCAGGCCGAACACGACTGTTATGACTGTCATTCCGAGGATGACGCCCACGACGGCGATCTGGGAAAAGAATGCGATAGTTGCCACAATCCCGTGGGCTGGAGTCAATTCGACTTCGATCATGACCAAACCGAATTCAAACTGAAGTTCTCGCACCAGCGGGTGAACTGCAATGCCTGCCATGTAAAAGAGCAATACAAAGATACCCCAAAAGAGTGCGTCGACTGCCACGCGATCAGGGATGTTCATGCCAACAGGTTCGGCAACAAGTGCGAAAGCTGCCACCAGGAAAAGGCATGGGACAAAACCACCTTCGATCACGACCAGGATACGGACTACCCGCTCGAAGCCAGGCACCGTTTGCCGTCATGTAATGACTGTCACAAGCCCGGATACGCCGCCAAGAAAAAGAAAAACACGATTCGCGATTGCTACAGTTGCCATCGCGCCGACGATCCGCATAACGAGTTGAATGGAAAAAAATGCCAGGACTGCCACGTCGTCAAAGGATGGGCTTATGCGGAATTCGATCATGGCGCAAATACCGATTTCGCGCTCAACGGCGCTCACGACAGCCTGGCCTGCGAGGCATGTCATGACTTCGGCGCCACCACCAAGGAAATAGATACCGACTGTTACAGCTGCCATAAGCAGGACGACGTCCATAAACGTGAACAGGGAACCGAATGCAACCAGTGTCATAAAGAAGTTGCGTGGCTGAAACATGTTCGCTTTGACCATGATTTGAGCAAGTTCCCGCTAATCGGCCAACATGCGGCGGCGGGTTGCGAGTCATGCCACCTGACTTCCGTATTCCAGGATACCGGCAGCCATTGCATCGACTGCCATCAATCCGATGATGTGCACAAGCAGGGACTGGGGAAAGACTGCGCGCTATGCCATAACCCCAATGACTGGCTGATTTGGGCTTTCGATCATGACGAAACCGATTTCGAGCTCAGGCATGCGCACACCGAGGTTCATTGTCACAGCTGTCACTACAGGCCGCTCGAGGAAGTTACCGACAGGGGCGCGCGCTGTGTCGATTGTCACCGGCGTGACGATGTTCACGACGGCAATTTCGGCGGCAATTGCAACAGGTGTCACGATGAAGAAAGTTTCGACGCGATAAACATTCAATCGCTGGAGGCTTTTAATCGCAAGTCCGCTATTGAGCCTGGCGAATGAAGACGCGAACCAGGTTCCACTGGGTTACCCCTATATGCGGGATCCTCGACCCGCGACCGTGTTTGCTGGTGCTGCTTATTTTGAGCGGACTCTATGCGGGTAACGCCACGGCGCTTGATCCGGGAACCGAATTCGATCATGACCAAACCGGCTTCCCGCTGGAATTCAAGCATTCCCTGGCGGCCTGCGAAACATGCCATGTACAGGGTATATTTACCGCTACGCCGCGGCGCTGTGTCGATTGCCATTCAAATTCGGGCCGTATAAAAGCCAGCGCCCCCTCCAGTCAGCATATCCGGGTCATCGGTGACTGCGATTTCTGTCACAGGCCCGATCTATGGAGCAACGTGATCAGGGTCGATCACTCCGTCGTGGTCGGCAGTTGCGCGAATTGCCATAACGGCGTTATTTCAGAGGGTAAAAACGCCGGGCATGTTCCGAGCAGCAACGTCTGCGACGACTGCCACACAACCTTCAACTGGAAGTTTTACCACGTGAATGTCGTCAGCAATTGCGTGCTTTGCCACAACGGCAGCATCGCCGAAGGCAAGAATCCCGGACATATACTCTCTAGCGCCAGCTGTGAAGACTGCCATCGAACCTCCGACTGGACACCGGTAACAAGGGTCGATCACGGTTCGGTTCTCGGCACCTGTTTCAGTTGTCACAACGGCGTCATCGCGCAGGGTAAGGATGCGCTGCACATTCCCTCCAGTGACGATTGCGCGCTCTGCCATAGCGTAACGGGCTGGGTCCCGGCATTCCCGTGAGGGCCTAAGCAAGTGAAATCAGGAAAATCCCCTACCGCATCGACTTCTTGCGAAAACCGCGATTTTCGTCAAACCAGTGGCCGAGCTTGAGCGCCGAGTCCGATGAAATTCAGGGTCCCGACAGGTAATCGATTCGGCGCGCAGGTTGTGCTGCATGACTGACTTCAGAAAAAAACTGGCAATCGCTGCCATCTGGGCCTGCCTCTGGTCCGCTTTCCCCGCTGGCGTGCTGGCCGCAAGTTACGAATTTGCCGCTATAGAAACCCTGTACGGTAAAACGCCGCAAGCCTTAACCATACAGCCCCACGCCATTGTCATTTCATCCAGCAGGCAGCGCTTCGACAACCTGCCGCAAAATACCCGCAACTCACTGAAAGACTACTTTACCTACCAGGCCAGGGTTAAGGTAAATCAAACTACATACTACAGGCTGGTGGTTGGAAATTACCAAAATCTAAACCACGCGCGGGCGGACCTGAAGAAGCTTAAGCCGACTTTTCCGAATGCCTGGATTTATCGAAGGTCGAATGCCGAACGCCAGGGCCTGGACGAATTTCTGCGGCAACCGGACCGCAAGCGCAAAGCCGAACTCGAGCCCGTGGTTGCTGAAACCACGGAAGATTTACTGGCCAGGGCGAAGCAATACTTCCTCGACGAAAACTACGCGCCTGTAATCGAAATAACCGACAGGATCATATTAACCGGCAACCTGGACCAGGCTCGCGCCGCACTCGAGCTTGCTGGCACGGTCCGAGAACGACAGGGCAAGTATTCCAGGGCGGTCGACCTGTATGAAACCCTGCTCGACACCAGCCCGCCATCGGAGCTCAAGGCAAGAATCCTGGATCGACTGCAGGGCATCCGCACCATGGGTCTGCAGCCAAAGGCGCGCCTGCAGTCGCCGCAGAAGAACCCCGATGACAAAAACTGGATTGTTCGCGGTGCGCTGCAACAGTACTACCGGGACGATGTAATCGACCGGCCCGGCGAAGATTCGGTAGAAGTCAACGAGGTGCTGGTTAGCGATGTCGATCTGCAGATTCAGCGACGCACGGATGCCGATGTATTGTCGATCGAGGTCGATGCAGGCCTGGTAGCAGATCTGATAAATGATGATACCGACAGCAGAATTTCCCGGGCCAGCCTTAGCTATGCCCGCGACGACTTTCGAATAATCGGCGGCCGCCAGCAGCGCACGGTGAAGGGCGTGCAAGGACGCTTCGACGGCATTACCTTTAGCGATTTATCGAGCCCCGCTTACCAGGTCAGTTATTTTCTGGGGACCCTGGCGCAGTCTTCGTTTGATAACCTGCAGAGTGACAACCCGCTGATTGGCGCCAACATCGATTTCAGCCCTTACGACTGGTTCGATGTAAACCTGTATTTGATTAACCAGGAAATATCGGGATTGACGGACCGGCAGGCGATTGGCAGTGAATTTCAACTGCGCAGCGATTCAGGATTCATCTACGGCATTATCGACTACGATGTTTTCTATGAAGACTTGAACAACGCCACCTTCATTTCAAACTACCGCTACGATCCGCGATTGAGTTTCAACCTGACCCTTAGCCAGGTCAATACGCCGACATTGACGACCGCCAACGCGCTGCAGGGGCAGGCGATTTCCTCGATAGACGAGCTCGAGAAAGTCTATACCGAGGATGAGATTTACCAGCTGGCCCAGGACCGGACCAGTAAAAGCAATTCGCTTTATTTTGGCGTCTACTACGTTATCGATAACAGGCGACAGGTAAATGTCGATTTCTCGGTATTCGATATGGATGCAACCACGGCCTCCGCTGGCGTTGCCGCGATTCCATCGACCCGCGACCTGCAGTTATCGCTCGACTATTCCGTTAGCGGCCTGTTTTCCGCTAGTGACTATACCTCCATGGGTTTCAGGTTATCAGACTCGGATACCAGTGAAATCCTGTCGCTACGCATGAGAAGCAGATTTGCGGGTAGCGGCGGTTTTAGCTACCAGCCTAAGGTCCAGCTCGATTTTCGGCAAAGCAAGAATAGCGGCCCCGATCAAACCATTTTGAAGCCGTCTATCAGACTAAAGTACCAGGTGACCAGGAGCCTGCATCTTGAATCCGATTTTAGCCTCGAGCATTCAGATCTCGACCTGCCAGATTTCGACAGGCAGACAGCGTATTCACTGTTTTTGGGCTACATCTACTTTTTCTGAGGCATATAGGGACAAAGACCGACAGGCAACCGATTTCAGACCGGTGGCATGCTTTAGCTTACCAACGGTAGTGGATTGCAGGCACGATTGGAGACTAACTTTTGGCATCGAAAAAAACCAAAATATTCGATAAATTTTTTGCGCATTATTCACATATCAATCGCGCTTTTTTTGGGATAGGGTTCCCAATCTACAGATTTATTGCGCGCTCCGTTGATCGGAGTATTGGCAGCCTGGAATGATTAATCTCGATTCGCCGATACAGGGAATTTGGTAACAAACAGCAGTATTTCAATAACTTAGGATTTCGATGTTAGCTACACAGACACCATGGACGCCCCAAAAATTTTACAGCTACCTGGTTGTGGGCATCATTGCCCTGCTTGTCGCCGGCTGCGGGGACGGTTCGAGCGGTGATGGCGATGATTTCGCAACCAATTCGTCAGACAGAGTCACCGAAATCGTCGCCAGAACGGGCCCGATCGTCGCGGTACGCGTGGGTGAAACAGCCTTCCTCAGCGACAACAATTCGTATACGACATTATCGCAGCCGTTGAGCTATCACTGGTCCCTGGTCTCCAAACCAGACGGCAGTAACGCTGCAATCAACAACCCCACTACTCAAAATCCCAGTCTGGTGGCCGATATCAGAGGGGATTACCGGGCGCAACTGGTGGTCAGGGCGGGCGGCGTCTCGAGTCAGCGCGCAGTTCAGCTCGTCGTCGCCACGGTGCCGCCGGAACGCCTCACCGGGCCTTTTTTCCATCAGGGCCTGTCGTCCAGTTGCGTGAGCTGTCATAACGACGGCTTTGTTACCATAGGCAGCAAGGCCGGCAATCACATCGCCACCAGCAACACCTGCGAGACCTGTCATACACCCCTGGGATTCGACATCGTAAGCTTCGTCGACCATCAGGAGGTATCCGGCAACTGCAGCGGCTGTCACAACGGCGTTCTCGCCATCGGTAAGTCCAGCTTTCATTTACCGACCAACGGCGAGTGCGACAGCTGCCACAATACCACCAGCTTTTTTGCGTTATCCACGGATGGCAGCTTCGACCATACGGGTATCACCAGTGGCTGCGCCGGTTGTCACAACGGCACTTCGGCCGTCGGTAAAACCCCCGACCCCGCCGACAATCCCCCTGGCACCCATCCGGTTACCAGCTCCGATTGCATCAACTGCCATTCGACGGAAAGTTTTCAGGACGCCTTCACCGACCACAGCGGCCCGGCCGTTGTCGGAAACCGATGCGATTCTTGCCATGGCGCGTTTAGCAACGACAATATCAGCGACCCGCCGGCCGGCCACCCGGCGATGACGAGAATCGATACGACGACCATCGATTGCGGCTTCTGCCACGGTATCGCGACCTTCAGTCTCAACGGGATATTCAATCACGGCCTGGTAGACCCCGCGGAACTGGCCTGTGACAGCTGCCATACCGATTCCAACAGTATCAATGCAACCGGCAAGGCGTCCGCGGTAAATCACCCGGTCACCACCACCGATTGTGGAGCATGCCATAACACCGAGGCTTTCACGCCGGCGTTCGGCGTCGATCACAGCGGTCCCGACGTCGTCGGCCATAGATGCGACGAGTGCCACGGCGTCAACGCCACCGGAAAACCCGCGGATGTATTTTCACCGCCGCCCGGCAGCGTGCTTATCGACAGCCATATGCCAACCGCCATCACCAATCCGGGAATCCCGACCCCGCCCAACGACCGGGACTGCGAGGATTGTCACACGCCGGGCACATTCATGACCGGCACCTTCGACCATGATTTAAGTTTCTTTAGCCCGCCGCCTGTCTGCGCCGATTGCCATGACAACGTGATCACCCTCGGCAAACTCGAGGATCACATCCCGACCAATCCCCCTACCCAGGATTGCGCAGACTGTCATAACACCACGGACTTTACAGCCGTGACATTTACCCACGCGGGCATAGACGTCAACAATTGCGGGCTATGCCACGACGGTAACATCGCGCGCGGCAAGTCGTCGTCGAGCCATCTGCCGACGACACAGAACTGCTTCGTCTGTCACAATTACACCGATCCGACTTTCGCCCTGGCGTCCAGTTTTTCTCACAGCGGCATTAGCAACAATTGCGAATCCTGCCACGGCGGCAATCCCAACCATGTTGCGGTCGGCGCCATAGGCAAGAAGATCAGCCATATTCCGGCCCTGACCCAGTGTGATGTATGCCACGACAACCTCGCGACCAACCCGGGTAATTTTTCGCCGGCGCCAAAATTTATGCCTGACGTCCACTTTAACCTCACCAATCCCATCAGCAACGGCTGCGAGGGCTGCCACGTCAGCCGATTCCTGCCGTTGCCGAGTAATCCCGGCGCTAATCTGGTGAAGGATGGCAACCACGTGCCGACCGCGCAGGATTGCGACGTTTGCCATAGCAATGCGGTCGGCGGGTTCACGCAATCAACCATGCTCCTGCATCAGGGCATCACCGGCAATTGCGTCTCCTGCCACAACGGCAACTTTACCGGCGTTGGAACCATCGGCGCCAGAGCCATGACGCCGACCGAGAACGACATTCCACCGGGCACGCACCCGGTAACTAGCGCCGACTGTGCCCTGTGCCACGACACGATCAGTTTCGCCAACGCCTTTGTCGACCACAATGACCCTGCCGTGCTGGCAGCGCGCTGCGATTCCTGTCATGTAGCCGATGGCTCCGGTACGGCAAAAGGCATGGACGCGGGTCACGTCGTGACTAGCCAGGACTGCGGTATCTGCCACGCCGCCGGCGGCAGCTTCAAGCCGGCCATATTCAATCATAGCGGCATCGTCGACAATTGCGTGTCCTGCCACGACGGCAACATCGCTACCGGCACCGCCGCCAAGACCAATCCGCCGCATATTCCGATCGGCAACCAGGATTGCTCGGTATGCCATACGCCGACGGCTTTTGCCCAGGCCACCTTCAATCACCAGAACATTACGAACAACTGCGGCTCATGCCACAACGGCATTACCGCCACCGGCAAGGACAACGACCACGTGCCGACCATCGGCGATTGCGTCGACTGTCACCAGACTACCGGTTTTTTGCCGGCAACTTTCAATCACGCCGGCATCGTCGATAACTGTTCATCCTGTCACGCGACCGGCTTCGCGACACCGAAAATAGCCGGCCACGTGCCGACTAACCAGGATTGCGGCGTGTGCCATACGACCAGCGCCTTCAAGCCTGCGACCTTCGACCATACCGGCATTAACGGCAACTGCGAGTCCTGCCATGACGGCAATACCGCGACCGGCAAGATAGACGCGGTTCCGGCGCATATTCCAACCAGCCTGGATTGTTCATCCTGCCATACCACCGCAACCTTCGTTGGCGGCAGCTGGACTCACGATGCCAGCAGTACCAACAATTGCGATAGCTGCCACGACGGTAACATCGCGACCGGCAAGATAGACGCGGTTCTGCCGCACCTGTCGACGACCGAACAGTGCGACGTCTGTCATACCACCAATAGCTGGGCGCCGACCAGTTTCAGGCACGACCCGCAGGGGAACTACCCGGGCGACCACCGCAGAGATCCGGGTTGCAACGGCTGCCACGGTAACACCATCAGCGCCAACATTCCCTGGCGCTGGCCCGAATACGCGCCGTTCTGCGCGGCCTGCCACGCCGGCGATTTCGAACGCGAAGGCGATCATAATGGCGGCGACAACGGCACCGTCGCACAAAACAGGAATTGCGGCGGCAGCGGCTGCCATCGTGTCAGCGACAGCGGGTTTTAAGGCAGCCGCCCGGCGAACGCATGCCGGCGGCGCAAGTGCCGTCATGCCTCGATCCTGCCGGTTGTATACAATCGCAAGAACCGACATAGTTACGCCAGGCCTGTAAACATATAAATCAAGACTATCGCCGTGAGCACTCCCTCGTCACCAAAGTTTAAATTAACGTTATTTGCCGGCCTGATGCTGCTCGCATTGGGCCTGTATTTAGCAATGACCCGGTTCTCCAGTCCCGTTGAACAGGACCTTATGAGCGATTTCAAGACCCCGCCGCCGCCGACTATCACCGGCACCGGCACCGGCACCGGCAACCAGGATGCAAATGTCGACCTCGCACCGGTCGAAGTCATGCTGGAGGGGCTAAAACAACGACTGGAAAAACAGCAGGATGATGTTGACGGATGGGTGTTGCTGTCCAAATCATATTATCACCTGAACCGCTGGAAAGAGGCGCAAACGGCATTCGACAAGGCCCGGGCGCTGGGATACACCGGCGACTGGCAGCCTCTTCCGCGAATCGATGCCTTCAGCCAGAGCGGACAGTCACCAAAGAATTTCGACTCCGCGATCAATTTCCGAAACTACAAGACCGACCAAGCGGCAGACGAAGCCTCGAGCCAGCCGGCCTCGACACCTGCTATCGAATTAAAACTGAAAGTAACGCTGAACCCGGCTTTGAAGAAAAAACTGCCGCCGAATTCGCCGGTATTCGTTTTCGTTCGCGCGGCGGAGAATTCCGGCCCTCCCCTTGCCGTGGTGCGCAAACAGGTAGACGAGCTGCCTTTCGAAATTGTCTTGAATGACAGTCATGCCATGATTGCGGGCAGGTCGATTTCCAGCGTAGACAATGTAATCGTGGGTGTACGCATATCGGTCTCCGGCAATGCTGAGCGACAGCCCGGAGATTACGAACAATTATCAGCTCCGATACCGGTGGATTACGGTAATACTCTCGAACTGGTCATCAACGACAAGATCTGAATTTCCGCAGTAGTCCGCGGATCCCGGCGGTCCGACGCTCGGTAACCCTTTGAAGTTTCCGCAATGACACCGCAGTTTATCCTGCCTGAGGACCGGAGACTTGAATGAAACTGCGAAGTTGATTCGAGATCCCGGATAAGTGCTAACGCACTTTCCGGGATGACTTCGTCGCTTAGCGGCGAAGTCACTTGATACGATTTTCCGCCGAACGAGCGTGTGCCACCAGTCCCTCACCGCGCGCCAGGGTGGAGGCGACCTTGCCCAGTTCGGATGCACCCTGTGGCGAACAACCAATCAGACTGGAGCGCTTTTGAAAGTCGTAAACGCCAAGCGGTGACGAAAACCGCGCGCTGCGCGAGGTCGGCAGTACATGGTTCGGACCCGCGCAGTAATCGCCCAGCGCCTCGGCGGTGTAACGACCCAGGAATATGGCGCCGGCATGACGAATCGAGCGCGCCAGTTGCTGCGCATTATCAACCGAAAGCTCGAGATGCTCGGGCGCGATGAAATTGGCGACTTCGGCCGCCTGCTCGAGACTGGCCACCTTGATCAGCGCGCCACGCGTCGTCATCGACTGCTCGATGATTTCCCTGCGCGGCATTTCCGCGATCAGGCGTTCGATACTCTGCTGCACCGCATCGAGAAAACCGGCATCCGGAGATAGCAGGATCGCCTGTGCATCCTCGTCATGCTCGGCCTGCGAAAAAAGGTCCATCGCAATCCAGTCGGGATCGGTATGGCCGTCGCAAATCACCAGGATTTCCGACGGTCCGGCAACCATGTCGATACCGACCGTACCGAACACCATGCGCTTGGCGGTGGCGACATAGACGTTCCCCGGCCCGACAATCTTGTCGACCGCGGGCACCGTCTCGGTGCCATAGGCCAGCGCCGCCACCGCCTGTGCGCCGCCGATGGTGAACACCCGGTTGACGCCGGCAATATGCGCGGCCGCCAGCACCAGTTGATTGAGCACTCCGCCTGGCGTCGGCACCACCATCACCAGTTCGGCAACGCCGGCCACGGCCGCGGGGATCGCGTTCATCAGTACCGAGGAGGGGTAAGCCGCCTTGCCGCCGGGCACGTAAAGACCGACGCGATCGAGCGGATTGACCTGCTGCCCGAGCAGGGTGCCGTCCGACTCGGTGTACTCCCAGGATTCCATCTTTTGATGCTCGGCATAGTTGCGGATCCGCTGCGCGGCCTGCTGCAGCGCCGCGCGTTCGTCTTCGCTTATCGCATCGACTGCCTGTTGCAGTCGGCTCAGCGGCATTTCCAGCTGCGCCACCGAGTCGGCTTCGAGCGCGTCGAAACGCCGGCTGTATTCAAGCAGCGCGCTGTCGCCATTTTTTCTGACCGAGCGCAGAATCTCGTTAACGGTGTCGAATACCCTGTCGTCAGAAACCGGGTCCCAGGCGAGCAGTTTTTCCAGCGCGGCCTGGAAATCGCCGTCAGCGCTGTCGAGTCGATTGATTTCCATGCTCAGGTCACCGCCGTTTCAATTTTATCCACCAACTCTCGGATCGGCTGGTTTTTCATTTTCAACGAAGCGCGGTTGATGATCAGGCGTGAACTGATATCCATGATGTGCTCCAGCGGCGTCAGGCCGTTGGCCTTGAGCGTGTTGCCGGTATCGACCAGGTCGACGATGATATCCGCGAGCCCGACCACCGGCGCCAGCTCCATCGAGCCGTACAGCTTGATCAACTCGACCTGCCGTCCCTGGTCGAGGAAAAACTGGCGCGTAATGCGCGGATACTTGGTGGCCACCTTGAGCCGCGTACGGGGCAACGGCCGATCGACAAACCCCGCGGTCATCATTTTGCAGGGCGCGATCTTCAGATCCAGGCGTTCATACAGCCCCTCGCCGCCGTGCTCGAGCAGGATATCCTTGCCGGCGACGCCGAGGTCGGCAGCGCCGTACTGCACATAGGTGGCGACATCGACGGAGCGAATCAGCACCAGCTTGACGTGCTCATGGTTGGTGGCGAATACCAGCTTGCGGCTAGTCGACAGGTCGTCCACCGGTTCGATGCCGGCACGCGCCAGCAGCGGCAGGGTTTCAGCGAGAATCCGCCCCTTGGCGAGCGCTATGGTTAACTCGTTTGACACGTCAACTAATTCGGAACGCGTTGAATCTGGGCGCCGAGACCGGCGAGTTTTTCCTCGATATGGTCGTAACCGCGATCGATATGGTAAATACGATCGACCACGGTTTCCCCCTGCGCCACCAGGCCGGCCAGAATCAGGCTGGCCGACGCGCGCAGATCGGTCGCCATCACCTGAGCGCCGTTAAGCCCTTCGACGCCGGTAATAATGACCGTGTTGCCTTCGAGGTGAACATTGGCGCCGAGGCGCATGAATTCCTGGATATGCATGAAACGATTCTCGAACACGGTCTCGGTGACCGAGCCGGTACCCTCGGCGATCGCGTTGAGCGCGCAAAACTGAGCCTGCATGTCGGTCGGGAACCCGGGATAAGGCGCGGTTCTGATGTTCACCGAGTGCGGCTTGCGCCCCTCCATGTCGAGTTCGATCCAGTCCTCGCCGATATCGATCGACGCGCCGGCCTCTTCCAGCTTGGCCAGCACCGCATCCAGCAGGCGCGGATCGGTATGCTTGATCAAAACCTTGCCGCCGGTAATTGCCGCCGCGACCAGGTAGGTACCGGTTTCGATTCTATCGGGCAAAACCGAGTAATCGCAACCGTGCAGACGTTCGACACCGTGGATGGTAATCATGTCGGTACCGGCGTTCTCGATGCGGCCGCCCATGGCGTTTATAAAGTCCGCCAGGTCGACCACCTCGGGCTCGCGCGCGGCGTTTTCGATCACCGAGGTGCCATCGGCAAGGCTGGCCGCCATCATCAGATTCTCGGTTCCGGTCACGGTGACCTGGTCCATGACGATTCGCGCGCCCTTGAGACGTTCGCAGCGCGCCTTGATGTAGCCCTGCTCGACATCGATGTCGGCGCCCATGGCCTCGAGTCCGCTCAGGTGCATATCCACCGGTCGCGCGCCGATCGCGCAACCGCCGGGCAGCGACACCTCGGCCTGCCCGTAGCGCGCCAGCAGCGGCCCCAGCACCAGGATAGAAGCGCGCATGGTTTTAACCAGTTCATAGGGGGCGAAGGTATTTTCCAACGACGTCGGATCGACCTCGATGCTCATCTTTTCGCCGATCGTCAGCAGCACGCCCATGCGCCCGAGCAACTCCATCGTGGTAGTGACGTCATGCAGGTGCGGCACGTTACGGATGATCACCGGGCTGTCGGCAAGCAGGGTGCCGGCCAGTATTGGCAACACCGCATTCTTGGAGCCGGATACGCGTACCTGGCCCGACAAGGGGATGCCGCCTTTGATGATTAACTTGTTCATGAACTACCACTAAATTCAGGGGCGGCCATTCTAACAGAAGACCATCCTTAGTGTAGAGATATACTCCAAATTGGCCCCCGCTCGATTCCAGCCCTCCATTGCCACATCCGCCTGATTCGAACATCAAATCGGAATCTACGGAGGCAACCGGTGCGGTCAGTTGCGACCTAAAGGCCGGGTGCCGACAAAAGCCGGATCTCGAAAGCCCGGACCGCACGAAAGCCATCTGTGCCGGGCCGCGACCACCCGGACAGTCGCAATTGACCGCACCGGTTGCCGCCCCGCAGGGACGTAAGCGTGGCCAGGAAAATTCAAAACCAGGTTTATTTACTCCTGGTTCCTGTCCTGCAGCGTCTTGATCAGCCCGTCGACGCCGTCTTTTTTGATCGCCCGCGCGAAACTCGAGCGATAGTTGGTCACCAGGCTGACCTCGTCGACGCTGATATCGAACACCTTCCAGCCGTCATCACCCAGTCGCAGGCTGTAGTTGATTGGAATCGGAAAGCCGCCGGCCTGCTCGATCTCGGTTCTGACGACCACATTGCCGTCGGCTTCGTCGCCCTCCATCGGCAGGTAGATCAATTCCTGATCGGTGTACTCGAGCAGGGCCGAACTGTAGGTACGCACCAGCAGCTGGCGGAACTCTTCGACGATGGTCGGTTTCTGTTCGCTGCTGACCTCGTCCTTGTATCGTCCCAGCGCCAGATCGGTCATCGCGGTGAAATCGAAATGGGGTAGCACCACCTCGTCGACCAGTCGGTAAATTTTCTGCGGGTTCTTCTGGAAGCTGGCAGCATTATCCTTGATCTCGGTCAGGACCCTGTCCGAGGTATCCTTGATCAACTTCTCCGGATCGGTTACAGCCTGAGCCGGCAATATCACCAGCAGCAAAACGAAAGTTAAGATTTTTTTCACTGAAATACCCCACTGACACTTTTCATCTTGGACACAAGATTGTTGAAATCATTTACCGCGCGCAGGTACTCGGCGTAGGCGAGCACATAGACCTGTAGCGCGTTGATGATGTCGTCGGCCTCTTCCAGGCCGGCCTCGAAATCTGAATAGGCGGCTATCATCCAGCGCCGCGCCGCGCTCGAGCTCTTGCGCATGGAGCCGATCGCCTCGTACCTTGCCTGCATCGTGTAATACTGCTCACGCACCTGGAAAGGAATTCCCTCGCGCGCGAATGAAGCCTTGTGCACCAGCGCATCGAGCTCGGCCTGCGCCTGCGCGACGCGGCCTTGCTGCGCGCCTGGTCCGAACTGCCATCGCATACCGATCAGCGGCGATGCGGCCACATGGTTGAACGGATCATAGACGTGCGGGTTATCGAGTCGATCCCGATCCGGCGCATAGGCCAGCGATCCGGCTACCCCGGCGAATACGATCGGCTTCTCATCCGCGCGCGTGGCCTCGACCAGGGCGCGCCGTGCCGCCAGCCCGGCTTCCACCTGCTTGAATTCGGAGCGGTTTTCGAGCGCGAGCTGAATCCATTCGTCGAGACTTTCGCCGGGCAACTCGACCGGCTTGATACGACGATCCGCCAGCTCGATGACACCGTCTTCATGGCCGGTAAGAAACTTCAGCCCCGCCATCGCTATTTTTTCGAGGCTGCCGGCTTCGGCCAGGAAATTATCGATCAAACCCAGCCCCGACTGCAGCGCGTACTTGTCGGATTGACTGGCGTTGCCGGTATCTTCCTGCAGCCAGCCCTCGACCAGGTTGAGCGCGCCTGCTAGCCGACGGCGAGTATCTTCGAGTAACAGGCGGCTATCGCGCGCGGTCAGGTAGCCGTAGTAGGCCTTGACCACCTGCAGCGCGACCACGTCCCGCTGCAGCGTTACATCCTGCTGCTTGATGGTAATGTTTTTCTGCGCCGCCTCCTGGTAATTATCGAGGCGACCGAAAGTTGCCAGCGGTTTGACAATGGCAAAGGTCAGGCCCGCCCACAACGACAGGCCATCGTCGACATCGTAAAGATCGTCGCGCGGCTCGCAACTACCCGAACAGCTATCGGCGCCGTCCTCGTAAAATCCTCCATCGACGCCGGTGGCGATGGCGAGAAAACTGTCGACCATGTAGCGAAAGCCCTCGGATCCTTCCGCTTCCTGCAGCAGGCCCTCGGCCTGGCGCACAAATGCCTTCTTTTCCTCGATTCGGGGATCGTGCGCTAGCGCCATCTCGATCGCCTGCTCGAGGCTGAGCCTGTCCGCTGCCTGCAGCGCGAAACTGGATATAAATAAAGCCCAAAGCCCGATAAACCTTGATGCATGTATGTTCATAACCGTGATTTTTCCATTGCATTGCTGAATAGAAGCTGACTGTGGCAGCCAATTGGCGCCAAATCCACGTCGAGTCTAGCGTTTAAAAGGCGCCAAGTGAACGCCGCCAAGCGGAATTAATCCGCAAATCCGCCCGTTTTTCGGTGCCAGCGGGCGATTGCCGCACCGTACCCGGTTTTTCGACTGCCGCAAACATCGTCGAAACAGGCGTGTTAGAAATCATTCCACAATTTTACTGGCAAATTAGTCGCATAATCGTTAGTGTTCGCAAGCTCATAATCCTGATACCAGAATAATATATGTCCAGACCTCTCACCGATCGACATAGCTTCAGCTATGAGGAACTCATCGACTGTGGCAAAGGCAATTTATTCGGCCCCGGTAACGCGCTTTTGCCGCTGCCCCCGATGTTGATGTTCGACCGTATTATTAACATCAGTGAAGACGGCGGCAAATTCGACAAGGGGCAAATCGTTGCTGAACTCGATGTCGATCCGGATCTGTGGTTTTTCAAATGCCATTTCGAAACCGACCCGGTAATGCCGGGCTGTCTCGGCCTGGATGCGATGTGGCAGCTGATTGGATTCTTCCTCGGCTGGAAAGGCGGCCCGGGCCACGGGCGCGCCCTCGGCGCCGGAGAAGTCAAGTATTTCGGACAGGTGTTGCCGGGCGCAAAACTGGTAACTTACCGCATCGATATGAAGCGCGTCATCATGCGCAAGTTGGTCATGGGTATTGGTGACGCGTCCATGGAAGTCGATGGCCGGGAGATATATGGCGCCAGGGATCTGCGCGTCGGACTATTTACTTCCACCGACGACTTCTAGTTCGCCGGTCCTGGCCTGAACGCCGATGCTGCTCTACATTGCTGCCGTTATTGTGGGCCTCGCGCTGCTGATCTGGAGCGCGGACAAGTTCGTCGAGGGCGCCGCTGCGCTGGCGCATTTGCTTGGCGTGTCGATCATGATCATCGGTATCACAATTGTCGGATTCGGCACCTCGGCACCTGAAATAGTGGTTTCCATCATAGCCGTGATGCAGAACACCCCTGATATCGCAATCGGCAACGCGCTCGGATCGAACATTGCCAACATCGGCCTGATACTGGGAGTCACCGCCATCCTGGTGCCGGTGCCGGTGGTAACGCGACTGTTTAAAACCGAGTATCCGCTGTTGCTGCTGGCCACGGCGGTAATGACCTGGGCGTTGTTTGATTTGAATCTCGGCCTGGTCGACGGTTTTGCCCTGCTCGGACTGCTGCTGTTAAGCCTTTACCACCTGATCCGCGAGCATCGCCGCCATCCAGCGGCTTACGCCCAGGAAGAACACGAAAACGAGGAAATGGTGCCGGATCTGAGTATGCCGGCCGCGATCGGCTGGCTGATTCTGGGCCTGGTGCTGCTGGTCGCGAGTTCCAAGCTACTGGTCTGGGGCGCATCCAGTATCGCGCTCGCGCTCGGTATCAGCGAGTTGATCATCGGGCTGACCATCGTCGCGCTGGGAACCAGTCTGCCCGAACTCGCGGCCTCGATCACAAGCCTGAAAAAAGGCAAGCCCGACCTCGCGGTCGGCAACGTGATCGGATCCAACCTGTTCAATTCGCTCGCGGTGGTCGGTCTGCCGGCGCTTTTTATCGACTTCGACATCGATCCCTCGGCACGCGCTCGTGATTTACCGGTAGTCATTCTGTTGACGCTTGCGTTGATACTGATGTGCCGATTTCCGGGCCAGGTGCCGCGTTTTCTGACCCGCTTCAAGGGCATATTCCTGTTTTCGGCTTTTGTTATTTACCAGCTATATTTGTATTATGAGGTCGCCGTGGGATAGCCCGCATGTATCGAGCCCGTTATGACAAAACACGCATATATCGAGCTAGGCCTCGCCGTTCTGAAAACCGAAGCGGAAGCCATTTCCGCGCTCGGCGCTCGGCTCGATCATAATTTCCACGATGCCTGTGACCTGATCCTCAAATGCGAGGGCCGAATCGTTGTAACCGGCATGGGTAAGTCCGGCCATATCGGCAACAAGATCGCGGCCACGCTGGCAAGCACGGGAACGCCCTCTTTTTTCATGCATTCCGGCGAAGCCAGCCATGGCGACCTGGGCATGATTACCGATCATGACCTGGTCATCGCGCTGTCCAACTCGGGCGAAACCAGCGAGATAACGCTGTTATTACCGCTATTGAAGCGCATTGGAATTCCACTCATCGCCCTGACCGGAAATCCCGCTTCCAGCCTCGCTCGCAGCGCCGATATCCATCTCGATGTCAGCGTCAGCAAGGAGGCCTGTCCGCTCGGCCTGGCGCCAACCTCGAGCACCACCGCTACCCTGGCCATGGGTGACGCGCTCGCGGTCGCGGTGCTGGAAGCACGCGGCTTCACCGAGCAGGATTTCGCCCTCTCCCATCCGGGCGGCAACCTCGGCCGGCGACTGCTGTTGCGGGTCAGCGATATCATGCATACCGGCGCCTCGATTCCTCTGGTCAATCGTGGCACTACGCTGAAGGATACCCTGCTGGAAATGACGGCCAAGGGCCTGGGCGTGGCCGCTGTCGTCGACACCGACGGCAGCAAACTGATCGGCATTTATACCGACGGCGACCTGCGCCGTACCTTCGAGAAAATGCCCGACATGGAAACCGCACGGGTCGAGGAGTTCATGACCGCGAATTGTATAACCATCGAGGCTGGACGTATCGCCAGCGAGGCGCTCAAGATCATGCATGACAAAAAGATCAACGCGCTCATGGTGGTCGATCAGGATGGTACCGTTCAGGGTGCGTTAAACATGCATGACTTATTAAGAGCGGGTGTTGTATAGGAAAACCGATGACTATCGTATCTGCTGACAAGGCCAGGCTAGTTCGATTGCTGATCGTCGATATCGACGGCGTGCTGACCGATGGCGGCCTGCATTTCGACAACCAGGGCGAAGAATACAAAACCTTCAATTCGCTCGACGGCCACGGCATTCGCATGCTGCTCGAAGGCGGTATCGATGTCGCCGTGATTACAGGACGCCAGTCGAAAATCGTCGGCCACCGAATGGGCGACCTCGGGGTCAGGCATATATACCAGGGAAACCGCGACAAGCGGCCCGCTTTCGAGCAACTGCTTAAGGATACGGAACTGGCGGTCGATCAAATCGCCTATATCGGCGACGACCTGCCTGATTTACCGATCATGCAGCGGGTCGGTTTAGCAGTCGCCGTGCAAAACGCACATGCTTTCGTTAAACAGCACTGCGACCTGGTCACCAGTGCCAGCGGCGGGCACGGCGCGGTACGCGAGCTGACCGACTTCATCCTGCACTCGCAGGGCATGCTCGACGCGCTGCAACAACGTTATCTCGAATGAAGTCGCGCGCGCTGATTTTCGTCATCGTACTGGGCGTCGCCGCGATCGCGGCGGGCTGGATTTACGAGTCTCGGCTGCGCTCCAGCATCGACACCGCGGAACTGGTTATTCCGGACAACATCGATTATTTCATGACCAATCTGAACTATCGTTCGATCGATGCAAACGGCAGGCTCGATTACGAATTCAGCAGCCGCCGGCTGGAGCATCATCCGCGCGACGACGTCAGTAGGATCGAACACCCTGCCCTCAGCATTTACCGGGATACGGATAACTGGGAGATCAGCTCGGTGCAGGGTGAATTGCGCCATCAGGACAATCGCCTGTGGCTGCACGAACAGGTAGTCATGCAAAAGAGCGGTGCCGAATCGTTCGAAATTCTGACCGAGAGCATACGATTCGAACCGGAGCAGGACATGGTCAACATCGACACGGCCGTGCTGATGCGCGGTAAACAGGTAGAAATCGAAGCCGAAACGGCGCAACTCGACCTCGCGGGCAAGGTCTATCGGCTCAGCGGAACGCGGGCGGTTTATTTCCATGACGACAGTTAAATACAGTTTACTGCTGGCGCTGCTGGTGGCACCGCCGCTGTGGGCGCTCAGTGACGATAGCGAGCAACCGATCGAGGTCGAAGCGGATAGCCTCGAGCTGCGAGAACAGGAAAACATCAGCGTTTACCAGGGAAATGTCAGCCTCCGGCAGGGCAGCCTGCAAATCCGCTCGGAGCGGCTGGTGATTCATTTTAACGAGGCCAGAGACCTGGTGCTGATGGAAATGTCGGGCTCGCCGGCACGCTTCAGGCAACTCGACGACGAGCAACGGGAAATGCTGGGGCAAGCCGGGCGCATCAACTACCGTGAATCTGAATCGATGCTCGAACTGCTGGACAATGCGCGCTTCAGCCACGCCGGAGACACCATCGAAAGCAACCTGATCCGCATCAATACCGAAGACAACAACATCCAGGCCGGCAGCGCGGATGCGGTTGAACGCGTGAAAATGCTGATTCAACCCAGAACCAGTGCGACCGATCCTGAATAATCGCGGATGAGCAGCAGCAACCTACTCACAGCCCGCGATCTGGCCAAGTCCTACAAACAGCGTGAAGTCGTCAAATCGGTTTCGCTACACGTCGCGGGCGGCGAGATCATCGGCTTGCTGGGCCCCAACGGCGCGGGTAAAACCACCTGTTTTTACATGATTGTCGGGCTGGTCGACAATGACGCCGGCGTCATTCATTTGAACGACAAACCGATAAGTCACCTGCCGATGCATCACCGCGCCAAACTCGGTATCGGCTACCTGCCCCAGGAAGCGTCGGTATTTCGAAACCTGACGGTGGAACAGAATATTCTTGCCATTTTGCAGCTGCGCGCCGACCTCGATAACGCCGGCCGCCAGCAGCATCTGGAACTGTTGCTGGAGGAGTTCCAGGTGGAACATTTGCGCGATAGCGACGGTATTTCCCTGTCCGGCGGCGAGCGTCGCCGCGTAGAAATCGCGCGTGCGGTCGCCAATCAGCCCGACTTTATCCTGCTCGACGAGCCATTCGCCGGGGTCGACCCGATTTCTGTGATGGATATCCAGTCAATCGTGCGCCAACTGGCGGAGCGAGGTATCGGCGTCCTGATCACCGACCACAACGTCCGCGAGACACTGGGGATCTGCGATCGCGCCTATGTCATGGGCGAAGGCAAGATCCTGGCCGAGGGCGGTCCGGCGCAAATCCTGGAAAATAAAATGGTCAGAAAGATTTACTTAGGCGACAATTTTAAGCTATAACTACAGGCATGGGAGATAAAAAATATCCTTATAGAAGGGCCCCAAAGGACACATCCCGCTTATGAAGCAAAGCCTGCAACTGCGCATCGGACAAAGCCTTACGATGACGCCTCAACTGCAGCAGGCGATCAAGTTGCTGCAACTCTCCTCGCTGGAGCTGCAAACCGAAATCCAGCAATCCCTGGATACCAATCCGCTACTCGAACAGGACGATAATCTCGGCGAAATTACCGTTATCGATACCGATGCGATCAAGGGCAACGGCGAAGATATCAGCGAATTCAAGACGCCCGAGAGCACGGTGACCGATAATCGGGCGGAGCAGCGTCTGCCGGACGATCTCGAGATCGACGCGCGCTGGGAACAGATTTACGACAACCTGCCAAGTTCACCCTCACAGTCGTCATCGATGGGGGTCGACTACCGTGATATGTTCGAAAACCAGGCGGGAGAGGAAGATAGCCTTAAAATCCACCTGATCTGGCAACTGGATTGCTCGCACCTGTCGCCGCAGGACTACGATATCGGCCTCGCGATTGTCGACTCTATCGACGACAGCGGTTACCTGACGCAATCGATAGAGGATATCCGTGAAGGGCTGATTGCGCAGTACGAAGAACTCGAAGTGGACGAAATCGAGGCCGTTTTACACCTGGTACAGCGCTTCGATCCGGTCGGCGTGGCCGCCAGCAGCCCCGCCGAATGCATGGCCATTCAGCTCGGTCAATACGATCCCAAGACGCCACATCTGGCCAAGGCACTGGTGCTGGTGGACAAATACCTGGAGCAGCTCGCCGGTAACGAGGTCGCTCTGCTGAAAAGGCGGTTACAGGCCAGCGATGCCGAACTTGCCGATATTATCAAATTGATCCAGACCACCAATCCCCACCCGGGTCATAGCATCAGTCAAAATCATGCCGAGTACGTGGTCCCCGATGTCTACGTCAGCAAGCGCGCCGGGCAATGGCGCGTCAGTATCAACCCGGACAACGCGCCGCGGCTGCGCGTCAACGACCAGTATGCGAGCATGATCAAGCGCAGCGACAGCAGCGCCGACAATACCTATTTGAAGGATCACCTGCAGGAGGCACGCTGGTTCATCAAGAGCCTGCAGAGTCGTAACGATACGCTGTTGAAAGTGGCCAACGCCATCGTCGAACGTCAGCACGCCTTTCTCGACTACGGCGAGGAAGCCATGCAGCCGATGGTATTACGCGATATCGCCGAACTGCTGGAAATGCACGAATCGACGATTTCGAGGGTAACCACGCAAAAGTATATGCATACTCCGCGTGGTATCCTCGAGTTCAAGTACTTTTTCTCCAGCCATGTCAGCACCGCCGATGGTGGTGAATGCTCAGCCACGGCGATACGTGCGATTATCAAGAAATTCGTCGCCGCCGAAAAGCCGGAGAAACCGCTAAGCGATAACAAGATTGCAAATTTATTGGGCGATCAGGGAATTAACGTTGCCAGGAGAACCGTTGCCAAATACAGGGAAGCGTTAAATATTCCACCGTCCAATGAGCGTAAACGTCTCTTCTGAGACATTAACGATTCGCAGCGATGCGAATCACACAGCCCAGGAGGTTACAGATGCAAGTCAGTTTAAGTGGCCATCATGTAGAAATCACTGAATCCTTGCGCAACTACGTCAACGAAAAAATCGAGAAGCTGGACCGGCATTTCGATCAGGCGCTGGATATCCATATCGTTTTAACCGTGGAGAAGCTGCGCCATAAAGCGGAAGCAACGCTGCACGTCAGCGGCAGTAACCTGCATGCCGACGATGTTCAGGCGGATATGTATGCCGCCATCGATGGCCTCGTCGATAAACTTGATCGCCAGGGGAAAAAACACAAGGAAAAAGTGAAGAACCACCGCCACAAAGGCACGGTCCCCGAACTGGCCTGAAAAATCGGGGGGAGTTCTACTCCCCCTTTTTTTGGCAAATATTATCTCCGCGCTAATAAAACGAGATTCATTGCACTTGCATACTCGTACATTTTGACTAAGATTCGCGCATCGCTCGGGCAACCTGTACTCAAGTTCCAGAAAATGACCGTTTCAGCTCTCCTGTCGCCACAAACCATATTTATTGATACCGATATCTCGAGCAAAAAAAAGCTGCTGCAATTGATTGCCAACATCGTCGCCGACCGGACCCAGTTATCGGAATCCTCGATTTACAATAACCTGTTAAATCGCGAACGCCTCGGCAGTACCGGGCTGGGACAGGGATTCGCGGTGCCTCATGCTCGACTCAACGACCTCGACAAAACCATGGCCTGTTTTTTCCGGCTCAAGGAAGCGGTCAATTTCGAGGCCCCCGACAACCGGCCGGTGGACCTGGTATTTACCATTATCATCCCTGAGGAAGCCACCGAGGAGCATCTGCTGATACTGTCATCACTGGCCCGCATATTCTCCAGGGAAGAAATCTGCGACGCGATTCGCAACGCCGCCAACAAGGATGAGATCGCGCAAATCATCCAGTCGGCCGAGCAATGAGACCCGCGTTAACCATTCGCGAATTTCTAAACCAGTACCAGCAAAAACTAAAACTAAGCTTCACTTCCCGTCAAATCGGTCTCGATCGCGAAATCAAGCTGTCGCGCCAGGCGGCGGATACCTTTGACGCGGCCGACTATTTCAACGTCATTCGCACCTCGAGTATCGCCGTCGTCGGCTACCAGGAATCGCGTTACATCGAGCGCCTCGATGCCGACGCCCAGGCCGCGCTGTTCAACACGCTGTTCCGCGGCCCGGTATGCGCGGTAATCTGCAGCCTGGGCAACCTGTTGCCGGAAGCCATGATTCGACTCTGCGAGCAGCGCGAGATCCCGGTGCTGCAGTCGGCGTTAAGCGACTCCGAGTTGCTCGACAATACGCGCTACCTGCTGTCGCGTGCGCTCGCCGAACACACCAACGAACACGGCGTCTACCTCGAGGTTTACAGCCTGGGCGTATTTATCACCGGTAAAACCGCGGTCGGCAAAAGCGAACTGGCGTTGGCGTTGATTTCCAGGGGACATCGCCTTATCGGCGACGATATCACGCGATTTACGCGCCTCGCCCCCGACGTCGTCGAAGGCCAGAGTCCGCAGTTGCTGACCGACTTTCTCGAAGTGCGCGGCCTCGGCGTGGTCAATATTCGCGCGATGTTCGGCGCCAACGCGCTAAAAAAGAACATGCCGCTGAGCCTGATTATCAACATGGTCGAACTCGATCGGCACAATAGCACTGAATTCGACCGCCTCGGGCACATTTCCACGACACGGAAAATTCTGGGCATGGAGTTTCCCGAGGTAACACTGCCGGTGGCGCATGGCCGCAACCTGGCGGTACTGGTCGAAGCGGCGGCGCGCAACCACCTGCTGCAGATCAGCGGATATAACTCGGCGCAGGATTTCATCCAGCGTCAAAACCAGGCGATAGCGAAGGATGAAAAAACCGCTAATTAATTCAACAGCCAGGATGTCAGCGTGAAACTGGTCATCGTAAGCGGTTTATCCGGCTCCGGTAAAACCGTGGCCTTGCGCACGCTGGAAGACGCGGGTTATTACTGTATCGACAATTTGCCACTGGGCATGTTGCCGGAACTGGTCGACAACATGATCAACACCACGGCGGAACCCTATGACCTCGTTGCGATCGCTATCGACGCCAGGAGCGGTGTCGAAAGTTCCGCTCGCTTCGATGAAATCATGCGCCACATATCCGGCCACCCGCTGCAGCTGAACATACTGTTTCTGACCTGCGATACTTCGCGACTGTTGAAACGTTTCAGCGAAACCCGGCGCAAGCACCCGCTATCACGCCAGGGCCTGCCGCTGGCCGACGCGATTCAACAGGAAAAGAAACTGCTCGAGGATATCCACGCAAACGCGGATCATGCCATCGACAGCTCCGATCTGAACGTGCACGAGTTGCGGCAAACGATCATCGACCGCATGCTGTCGCAATCGGCCTCGGAAATGGGCATCCTGATTCAATCTTTCGGTTTCAAGAACGGCGTGCCCACCGATACCGATTTTGTTTTCGATGTACGCTGCCTGCCGAATCCACACTGGGAAAAGGATCTCAGACCACTGACGGGCTGCGATCGCGCGGTAATCAAGTACCTGCAAAGCTATGCCGAGGTCGAGCAAATGTTCACATCGATATCTCGCTTCCTGGTCGACTGGATCCCGGCCTTCGAAAAGGAGAATCGCAGCTATATGACGGTATCGATCGGCTGCACCGGGGGCAAGCACCGATCGGTTTACCTGACCGAGCGCATTGCCGCCGAAATCGGAAAACAGCGCGAAAACGTCGCCATTCGCCACCGGGATATGACATGAGCGTCGGCATACTGCTGGTAACCCACGAAAACATCGGCGCCAGCCTGGTCGCCGTCAGCGAGGCCATTTTCAAGCAGGTAATGCAGGGACTGAACCTGGTATCGATTCCTTCCGACCTCGAGCCGGACGACCTTGGCAGGTATGCCGACCAGATTCGCGACGCTATGCTGCAAAGCGACCAGGGCGACGGCGTACTGGTGTTAACCGACGTCTTCGGCGCAACACCGGACAACCTGGCAAGGCATTTCAGCCTTCAATGTAACGCCCGGGTGGTGAGCGGGATAAACTTGCCGATGCTGCTACGTGTATTAAACTACGCGCAACAATCACTCGAGGAACTCTGCCAGACGGCGTTGAACGGCGGTCGCAATGGAGTTCGACAGGACAGGGAATGATCTCTGAAAATATCACCATCATTAACAAGCTCGGTTTGCACGCGCGCGCTGCGTCAAAACTGGTCAACTGCGCCAGCCAGTTCGAAAGCGATGTTTTTATCAGCCGCGGCGAAAATCGCGTCAACGCCAAGAGCATCATGGGCGTGATGATGCTGGCCGCCAGCAAGGGTGTCGAGCTCGGGCTTGAAATCGACGGCAACGACGAACAGGACTGTCGCCAGGCCCTGGTCGACCTGATTAACGATCGTTTCGGCGAAAACGAGTAACCGGGGTTGTGGTAGAAGACGATATTGAACAACTGCGCCAGGACATCTCGGTTGCGCTGGAAACCGATGACAGCGTAGAAATTTCGAAAATCCTGAGCGGCGCCAGCGTCGCGGAAACGGCCCTGCTGCTGGATTCGCTGCCGCCACAGCAGCGCGATGCGATCTGGCCGCTGATCGAACCCGCTGACATGGGTGAAGTCCTGCTCGAAACCCAGGACGGCGTCAGCGACGCAAAACTGATGCAGCTCGAGCCCGAGCAGGTCGCGGCCATCGTCGAGAATATGCCCGACGTCGACGATCAGGCCGACATCATCCTCGCGCTGCCAACCGACAAACTCGTCAAAACCCTGCAAACGCTGAACGAGCAAACGCGCGAAATGCTCGAGTCGGTGCTGTCCTATAGCGAGGATACCGCCGGCGGCCTGATGAACATCGACCATGTCACGGTGCGGGCGGATGTTTCGCTGGACGTGGTGTTGCGTTACCTGCGAATTCGCGGCGAGTTGCCCGATCTTACCGATCAGCTGTTTGTCACCGACCGCCACAATCACTATCTCGGCGCGCTCTACCTGGGCGACTTGCTGACCAATGATCCCGAGGTCGAAGTCAGTCGCATCATGCGCGCGGATATCGACGCCATGCACGTGCACATGTCGGAAGCCGAGGTCGCACGCGAGTTCGAGGTCGACGACCTGATCAGCGCGCCGGTGGTCGACGAGGAACACAAGCTGATCGGTCGCATCACGGTCGACGACGTGGTCGATGTTATCCGCGACGAGGGCGACCATTCAATCATGGGCAAGGCCGGCCTGTCGGAAGAGGAAGACATGTTTTCCCCGGTGCTGGTTACCTCGCGCCGCCGTGGCATCTGGCTCGGCATCAACCTGCTGACCGCGTTTCTGGCGGCCTGGGTAATCGGAATTTTCGAAGACATTCTCGACCAGGTGGTTGCGCTTGCGATTCTGATCACTATCGTGCCGAGCATGGGAGGAATCGCCGGATCTCAGACCCTGACGATCGCGATTCGCGGGCTGGCGCTGGGCCAGTTGGGCACGTCCAACTATCGCTCCCTGATAAAAAAGGAAATTTCGGTTGGATTGTTCAACGGCCTGATATGGGCGCTGGTAGTGGCGACCCTGTCAATCATCTGGTTCGGCAACTTCAGCATCGGCCTGGTGATTGCTTTCGCGCTGATCGTCAACCTGGTTGCGGGGGCGCTGGCGGGGGCGGTGATTCCGGTAATTCTGCGCCAGCTCGGAATCGATCCGGCGATCGCCGGCGGTGTCGTGCTTACCACGGTAACCGACGTTGTCGGCATCATCGCCTTTCTCGGCCTGGCGACGCTGGTACTGGGTTAGTTCACGCTTGGCCGCGCGAACTGACATGATTCGAATCAGTGGGCCATGAACTGGCGCACGATCTCCTGAGTCTGCCCCGCGGCTTCGAGGCCGATCTGGTGCAGTTCCGCGATATCGATACCGATCAACTGCAGTGCGTCCTGGTCCATCTCCAGCAGGTAACAGCTGCCGGTGCTACCGGCGCGATTGGTGTTGACCCAGCAATCTGCAATGTGAATTGCGCAGGCGGCGCTGGCGAACTCTCCGCTGCTGGCCGGTTTGTGATGCGTCGCTACCGGTTCCCAGATCGATTGCGGTAATTTCCAGGACTCGAGCAGGCGCGCACCGATTTCGGTGTGCGAGTAACCCAACAGATTGCGCTCCAACTGGAATATGGAGCACGCGGTCGCTTCGCGCTCGAGCAGGAGCTGGTGTGTCAACCCTGGCAATTTGAGGTACATCACCAGGCGGCCGATATCGTGCAGCAAACCGGGAATGTAAAAGTTGCCTGCGTTTGCAATACGCGCCTGTTTGCCCAGCGCCTGGGCCATGATACCGACGGCAACGCTGTGTTCCCAGAAAGTTGACATATTGACCAGTTCATCGGGTATACCTTCGAAGGCCCTCACTACCGAGGTAATCAGTACCAGTTCTCGAATCTGCCGCAGACCGATCACGCTGACCGCGCGCTCAACGGTTTCGATCCTGGTCGGGAAACTGTAAAACACACTGTTGGCCATGCGCAGCATGCGCGCGCATAAATCCGGGTCGCTGCGCAGCAATTCGGCGATCTTGTCTGTGGTCGAGGCCGGATCGACGATCGCCTCTTCCAGTCGATAGTAAATATCCGGCAGGCTGACCAGTTTGTCGACCTCCGCAATCAGCGTTTCGAGGCCTTGAAGACCCTGAGCGGTAGTAATTTCTAATGGATTGACGCTGGCCATGGCCTGAGCATAGATTAATGTCGCGGGAACACAATGATGTAATCGGCCCACGGATCACTATCTTTAGTAAAATTATCTAACGCGCAGCTAGTGCGCCCCTGGAAACCCCAACTATGTCCCCGCTAAATCTCATCGACATAATGCCAAGCGACTGACCGCGCGAACTCATGCAGGCTTCAGCATAGCGGCGCCGCAGCAGGAATTCGTTGAACTATGCGGACTATCCCCATAGCGACGCCGCGCCGTAGACGCCGCTGGCATCGCCACGTTCGGCTTTCAGAATCGGGGTGGCGACGAAATCAGAAAAGACGTAGGACGCCAGCAGTCCCGGAACCGTATCGTATATCGAATCTATATTCGACATGCCCCCACCGAGCACAATCGCGTGCGGGTCGAGGATGTTGATCAGATGGGCAAGCGCGCGCGCCATCTGATCGTGGTAAAGCGCCATCATCGCATCGCAGGCATCGTCTCCGGCGGCGGCGCCGGCAACGATTTCACGACTGCTACGGGATTCACCGAAACGAAGCTCGAAGCCGGACGCGAGCCCGGGCCCGGACAGAAAGGTTTCGATGCAGGCGCTCTTGCCGCAGTAACAGGCCGGAGAACCGTCGATACTGCGATGCCAGGGCAAAGGATTGTGTCCCCACTCGCCGCTGATAGCGTGCGGGCCATTGAGTAACTTGCCGTCCACCACCAGACCACCGCCGGTACCGGTGCCGATAATGACGCCAAACACGACCGGGTAATTCCGCCCGGCACCGCCGAGCGCCTCAGACAGGGCGAAGCAATTGGCATCGTTCTCGATACGGACTTCGCGCTCGAGCCTACTTTCGAGGTCATCGCGAAACGGGCGTCCGTTCATACAGACCGTATTAGAGTTACGCAACAGACCGGTGCCTGGAGAAATGGCGCCGGGGATGCCAATACCCACGCTGGCGCGTTGGCCGACATCGGCTTCCGCCCGTTGCACCAGTTCGACGATCATGGCAAGAATCTCGTCGTAATCTTGAGCTGGCGTGGAGACGCGTTGCCGGTATACCGACTCTCCACGGGAGTCCACAACCAGCACCTCGGTTTTAGTGCCGCCAAGATCGATTCCCAGTCTAAATTCCATCGCCCATCCTCCGCCGCCGCTTCCGATCGCTTAGCAAATACAATTTTTTTATGAATTTTTTCACAAAATAATAGTTTTTTATCCGCTTATTTTCGAGGTAAGTGAAATCAATGAGCTAGAAGCCTTTTCTGACGCCATTTCTAGCCCGATTTCCCGACTTATCCACAGGTTATACCCGCCGTCTCCACAGATCCATACACAATATAATGTACTTGACCTTGAGCGAAAACACATTATATTGTGTATCAGGTTAATTATTCACCTTTACCGAATAAATAAAACTGGCTGCTTCATTCCAATCCATAAATAGACCAGATACTTGAGTCAGATAGTTACAAATCACTTTAACTATCAACGGGGAAGAAATAGCCGGGGGTAAACAGACACGGATCTCATCCGAACTTATACATTTGAAATTACGGATCGGGCTATAAATGCAAAATATCGAATCACCCTTAACCGATACAGCCGTCGCACCCGTCGAAGTGGTGCCCGCGGTTGCTACCGACAATAGCGCTACACTCAGCAGTAACTACAATGTCGTTCGCCGTAACGGCAAGTTGACCAGTTTCGACAAAAACAAGATCGCCATCGCGATGACCAAGGCCTTTCTCGCGGTCGAGGGCGGGCAGGCCGCGGCGTCGACGCGGGTGCACGAAACCGTCGAGCAGTTGACCGACCTCGTGGTCGCGACCCTGACTCGACGCCAGCCGGATGGCGGCACTTTCCACATCGAGGACATCCAGGACCAGGTCGAACTGGCGTTGATGCGTAACGGCGAGCAGAAAATCGCGCGCTCCTACGTTTTGTATCGTGAAGAACGCGCCACCGCGCGCGCGCAACATATTCCCCACCCGGATAACAAGCCGGAAGACGAGGAAGTTATCGAGCTTACCGTCAAGCTCGACGACGGCAGTATCGCGCCGCTCGATACCGCACGGCTGCAAACCATCATCGGCGAAGCCTGCAGCGGTTTGGCCAGCGTCAGCGCCGAACGCGTCTATAACGAAACCATCAAGAACCTGTTCGACGGCGTTGCCCTCAAGGACGTCAGTCCGACGGTGGTGATGAGCGCCCGCGGCCTGATCGATAGCGAGCCCGAGTATTCAAACGTCGCCGCGCGTCTGTTGCTCGACGAGCTGCGTACCGAATCCTTAAGCTTCATCAACGATGGCGCGCCAAACGCCACCTTCAGCGAAATGGCTGATCGTTACTGCGGTTATTTCGGCAATTACGTCAAGAAAGCGACCGAACTCGAATTGCTCGACAAGGAATTGCTCAAGTTCGACCTCGAACACCTCGGTAACGCGCTGAAACCGGAGCGCGATCAGCAGTTTAACTATCTCGGGCTGCAAACCCTGTATGACCGCTACTTTATTCACCATCACGATACCCGCTTCGAGCTGCCGCAGGCGTTCTTCATGCGCGTGGCGATGGGCCTGGCGATCAACGAGGTTCAGCGCGAAGCACGCGCGATCGAGTTTTACAACCTGTTGTCGTCTTTCGACTTCATGAGCAGTACCCCGACCCTGTTCAACTCCGGCACGCTGCGCCCGCAGCTGTCGAGCTGCTACCTGACCACGGTACCCGACGATCTCGACGGTATCTTCAGCGCGATCAAGGACGACGCCATGCTGTCCAAGTTCGCCGGCGGTCTCGGTAACGACTGGACTCGGGTGCGCGGCATGGGCTCGCATATCAAGGGCACCAACGGCAAATCGCAGGGCGTGGTGCCGTTCCTCAAGGTCGCCAACGATACCGCGGTCGCGGTCAACCAGGGCGGCAAGCGCAAGGGTGCGATGTGCGCCTACCTCGAAACCTGGCACCTGGACATCGAGGATTTCCTCGACCTGCGCAAGAATACCGGCGAAGAGCGCCGCCGCACGCACGACATGAACACCGCCAACTGGATTCCAGACCTGTTCATGAAACGCGTCGCCGAGGAAGGTCAGTGGACATTGTTTTCACCCTGCGAGGTACCGGATCTGCACGACCTTTACGGCCCCGATTTCGAAACCACCTACCTGGCCTATGAAGAAAAGGCCGACCGCGGCGAAATCAAGAATTTCCGCCGCATGAAGGCGATGGACCTGTGGCGCAAGATGCTCGGCATGCTGTTCGAGACCGGGCATCCGTGGATGACGTTCAAGGATCCCTGCAATATCCGCTCGCCGCAGCAGCACACCGGCGTGGTGCATTCGTCCAACCTGTGCACCGAAATCACGCTCAATACCTCGGACACCGAAATCGCGGTCTGTAACCTGGGCTCGGTCAACCTGCCGCAGCACGTCGACGAAAACGGGCTCAACCTGGAAAAGCTCGAGCAAACCATAAACACCGCGATGCGCATGCTCGACAACGTGATTGATTACAATTACTACAGCGTGCCGCAAGCGCGTACTTCCAACCTGCGCCACCGTCCGGTCGGGCTAGGCATCATGGGTTTCCAGGATGCGCTCTACAAGCAGCATATCCCCTACAGCTCGGAAGACGCGATCGATTTCGCCGACGAGTCGATGGAAGCGGTCAGCTACTACGCGATCCAGGCCTCGACCCAACTGGCCGAGGAACGCGGCAGTTATTCCAGCTACCAGGGTTCACTGTGGAGCCAGGGCGTCCTGCCGATCGATTCGGTCGCCCGCCTGCGTGAAGCGCGCGGCGATTACCTGCAGCAGGACGAGAGTTCTCGCATGAACTGGGACAGCCTGCGCCAGCGCGTAATGAGCATCGGCATGCGTAACTCGAACACCATGGCAATCGCGCCGACCGCGACCATTTCGAATATCTGCGGCGTCAGCCAGTCGATCGAGCCGATTTACCAGAACCTGTTCGTCAAATCGAACCTGTCGGGCGAGTTTACCGTGGTCAATCCCTACCTGGTCGACGACCTGAAGCAGCGCGGCCTGTGGGACGACGTCATGGTCAACGACCTCAAGTATTACGACGGTAGCCTGCAGCACATCGATCGCGTACCCGACGATCTGAAGGCGATTTATTCCACCGCCTTCGAAATCGATTCGCGCTGGCTGGTCGAAGCCGCCTCGAGACGCCAGAAATGGATCGACCAGGGACAGTCGCTGAATCTTTACATGGCCGAACCCTCGGGCAAGAAGCTGGATAACCTGTACAAGCTGGCCTGGGTGCGCGGCCTGAAAACGACTTACTACCTGCGCTCACTGGGCGCGACCGCGGTCGAGAAAAACGCAACCGGCACGCCCGAACCGACAGTCGAAGAAGAGCCGAAAGTATGCTCGATCCTCGATCCGGATTGCGAAGCCTGTCAATAGAAAAGCAGTAGATAAGAAACCTAGGAGAAGAAACATATGTTGAACTGGGACGAACCATTAACCCCGCAGACGGCACGCACGCCGGAGCCGATGCTGGATACGCCCGTGGTTGCGGAACCCGCGGCGGTCCCGCTCGCGCCCGAGGTTCCCGCACAGGAAAAGCACGCCGAACAGGTTTCCGAACCCGCGCCGATGCCGACCTCGGCGAAGCCGATCAACCCGGAAGACAAGCGCGTCGTTAATGGCCTGACCGATATCAATCAGCTGGCGCCGTTCAAGTATCCCTGGGCCTGGGAGTATTTCCTCAACGCCAACAAGAACCACTGGACGCCACTCGATATCAACATGACCCAGGACGTGCATGACTACCTGCACAAGCTGACGCTGGAAGAACGCCATGTTTACGAAAACGTGCTGTCCTACCTGACCACGTCGGATATCCTGGCGATGCGCAACATCGGGCTCGCGGTAATGGAAAAAATGTCGGCCCCGGAACTGCAGATTTACCAGGCGCGGCAAGTTTACGAGGAAGCGATGCACACCTGGACTTACCAGCACTGCATCGAAACCCTGGGGCTCGATCAGGGCGAGATTTACAACCGCTACCGCGTGGTGCCCGAAATTCATCACAAGATCCAGATGTGCAACCAGCGCCTCGACTCGGTGCTGCGCGCCGACATCGATCTCAATGATCGCGACGAGCTGGAAAATTTCGTGCTCGCCTACACCTTCTTCGCCGGCGTTTTCGAAGGCACCTGGTTTTACAACGGCTTCAGCCCGATCTTCGCGCTGCAGCGGCGCGGTTTGATGAAAGGCTCCGCCGAGCAGTTGCAGTACATTATGCGAGACGAAGTGCTGCACGCCTCCTTCGGCATTCGCGTCTGCAACCAGATCGTGCTCGAAGAAAAGGTCAAGCTGGATCCGAAAGTGATTCAGCAGATGTGGGAAGAAGCCGAGGCCGCGGAACAGCAATATGCGAAGTTCCTGCTGCCCGATCCGATCCTGGGATATAGCGCCGAGGACCATATCGCGCAATTCCGTTTCATCGCCAATCGCCGTGCCAACAAGCTGCAGCACAAGATTCCGTTCCCGGGGGCGGAAAACGCGCTGCCGTGGCTGGACGAACAGGCCAACCTGAAAAAGGAGAAAAACTTCTTCGAGACCCGCGTGACCGAGTATCAAACCGGTGGCGCACTGAACTGGGATTAAACAGATGTGAGTGCTCCCGCCCCAGCCTTTAAGGCCCGGCGGGCGTCTCATTTAAGGTTACAGGATCTTCGCCTGTGCGGAGATAACGAGATTAGTGTTACACGCGCTCTTCGGTTGTAACCTTCGGCCAGGTAGTAGGGATAACCCCATATCCCTTTACCTGGCCTTTTTTATTGCGGCCGCCGAAACGATCCTGCCCGGCTAACTCGAAAAAGGATACGTCGAGGCGGCAAGGCTCACTGGCCCACGATCAGCGACAGGTTGAGCGCGATGCCAAGCGCGGTCAGCGCATGTCGTTTACCACTGCTGCCGCCGGCGAGTAGCGCGCGCAACAGCCGGCGAGGGGCGATTGCAACTTAGCTGGGGCTTTTCATTAATGCTAGAATCGGCCTCGTTGTTTCCACTTCGATTCAAACCCGACCAACAATCCGCCGAGGAAGCTGATGCTGCGCTTCGACCAGCCACCTGAAAACATTTGCATTATCCGTCTCTCGGCGCTCGGTGACGTTACCCACGCGGTGCCGGTGCTGCGCGCGATTCAAAAACAGTGGCCGCAAACCCGTATCACCTGGATCACCTCGACGCTGGAGCACAAGCTGCTGTCGCTGCTGGACGGCGTGCGCTTTATCGTGGTTAATAAGAACTCGGGCTGGCTCGGTTACTGGCGCCTGAAGCGGCAGCTGGCGGCAGAACGCTTCGACGTCCTGTTACAAATGCAAACCTCGGCGCGCGCCAACCTCATCGGCGCCTGCGTGAAAGCGGACATCAAACTGGGCTGGGATAAAAGGCGCGCACGCGATTTTCATCGTTTCTTCATGACCCACGCCATCGCCGAAACCAGCTTCGAGCACCAGCTGCAGGGGCATCTGTCGTTTGCCCGCGCGATCGGTCTCGAGGTCGAGCAGCCGGTATGGGATTTCCCGCTTACCGCGGAGGCACAGGCCTTCGCCGACAGCATGATCCCGAGCGCCGATCGCGTGTTGCTGATTTCCCCCTGCTCGAGTCACCCGGCGCGCAACTGGCGGGCGCAGCGATACGCCGAGGTCGCCGATTACGCCGCGCAGCAACACGGCATGACGGTGGTGCTGTCCGGCGGGCCGTCGGCGCTGGAAGTGTCGGTCGGCGAGGCGATTGAATCCGCCATGCAAACCGGCGCGATCAACCTGATCGGCAAGGATACCCTGCCGCAGCTGGTGGCATTGCTGAAACGCGCCGATCTCGTGATCACCCCGGATTCGGGTCCGTCACACCTGGCCAACGCGCTGGCGACCCCGGTAATCGCGCTGCATGCCAGCACCTGGTCGCGCCGCAGCGGACCCTACGGCTCGCTGGACCTCTGCGTCGACAAGTTCGCCGAGGCTGCGCAAAAGTACCTCGGCCAAAAACCGGAACAGCTGCGCTGGGGTACGCGCATCGAAAACGAGGGCGTGATGGATTTGATCACCGTCGACGAGGTGATCGAGCGCCTCGAGGTCGCGCACGAACGACTACAGGACTGATTAGTTCCGCCAGCCTGGTCCGCCATCGCGGCCTGCCGCATCACGTTGATCGGCGCCAGTTCGGGCAATCGGCAACTGCCGAGACGCACGATACTGGTATGAACGAAGGCAAACTGCCCCGAAATACAGGCGTAACTAACAGTGTCGGTAAACACCATCCACGACGAAAACGGCGGAAAACGAAACTCCTGGTGGCCATCGGATTGCTGTTGAAAAGCCGGCGTATCCTTCATGTAATTGTGGAACCGGCGCATCTCGCGATCGAAGGGCGAGGAATCGAGCACCCTGACCGTCGGCATCCCCATGCCGGCCACTCGCTTCACAAGTCCCGTCCAGTCATGATCCAGCAGCCCCTTGCGCAGGTATTTGTCTCCGGTGCCGCGATAGATCAGGCGGGCACGGTCGCCATGGCTGCGAAACAATGAGAGACTGATTAAGAGCCATCGACTAAGGGTCCCGCGATACGCAATCAGGCGGCCTTTAAACCATAGTCAATCGTTAAACCCGATTCATAATTAGCCCGGTGCGCGCCCTAAGCTGCTGCCCCGGGAGATTTAGGTTAGCCGCAACCTTCGGCCAGCTTCAGACCTTTATGAACGTCACCCCGGGAAAGCGGCGGTATTCTCAATTGCAGACACCGAAATTGCAGAGTTCAGAAACAATCTGCGACCAACACCGGCCCCGCGGCATTGAAGTGATAATATTATCAGGACAGAAATCTTATAATCATGCGATTGGGTATCAAGTCTCGCTGAATCTATAGAGTTAACCATGCGATCCATTTTTAAAACCACCCGGGACTTCGTAAAGAAGTTATGAGGGCGGCCGTACACACCAGGTATGGACCACCGGAGTTTCTTCAGATCACCGAGATCGAACAACCGGTCCCCAATGAGCGTGAAGTTTTGATAAAAGTACACGCGACTACAGTAAATAGAACGGATTGCGCGACTATCAGAGCAAAACCATTTTTCATGAGGATAATTACCGGTCTCTTCAAACCAGTAAAACAGATATCCGGAACCGAATTTGCTGGAGAGGTTATAAAGAAAGGCGAAAATGTTTCGGCACTTAAAGTTGGGGATAAGGTTTTCGGGTTCGATGACCAGGGCTCGCAAGCCCATGCTCAATTCCTGGCAATTGAGGAAGATAAGGCCCTGGCAATACCGGGCGATATAACTTATATACAGGCAGCTGCAAGCTCAGAAGGCGCGCACTATGCGTTAAATTTTATAAATAAAGTTGATCTTAGAAAGGGACAAAGAGTGCTCGTCAACGGTGCGACGGGGGCGATCGGTTCCGCGGCGGTTCAACTTCTTAAATATTTTGGAGCCGACATTACAGCAGTGTGTGCGACACAAAATATAGAACTGGTTAAGTCTTTGGGTGCAAATCGGGTAATCGATTACACCAGGGAAAATTTTTTAAAAGAGAATCAAAAATACGATTTCGTTTTTGATACCGTCGGCAAAAGTTCTTTTCTAAAGTGTAAAAACCTGTTACTTCCTGGCGGTGTTTATATTTCCTCGGATTTAGGCTTTTTGGCGCAAAATCTCGTCTTGCCGCTCATAACGCCTGTTATAAAGCCCGCGATAGAAAACAAGAAAACCGTATTTCCAAATCCCACAGATATCAGGAGGACCTTACTGCTAATAAAACGCCTGATGGAACGGGGCAAATTCAGAGCAGTAATAGATAAAGAATACCGACTAGAACAAATTGTCGAGGCTTTTAAATATGTTGATACTGGGCAGAAAATTGGAAACGTTGTCATAGTCGTGGATCACAATGACGATACCTGACAATCGCATACAGTCTGAGCAGATGAACCGCTACGGGGTGGCTGTTTAAGTGTCTTGGTTGGGTTGGCTTCTGCCGTCCATGCTGGATTTCCCGGCGTCTTCTTTGCTGCGGAAGCGAACTAACTATCCTTGAATTCAAACCATAGTATGTCCACAACGGAAATCTTTGGTTTAAAGACTACAGGGGCAGCACCGGCAGGCGTCTGCCCCTGGTCTGGCCGTTATGAGAAGGCAGGGCCGGGCTTGCTGCCGAATAGCTTGAGTATTTTTACCAGCGGGCAAAAACCGGTAATCGATGCCTGCAGCAGATTGGCGCCGACAAAGGCGGTTAAAAACAGCCAGTAAACGTGGTGAACCTGCGACATGCCGAGGCTCGCCAGGATGACGATACCGGCAAACATCATAACAATACGATCGATAGTCATAGTTAGCTCCTGAAAAATTCGCGCCAGTATATAAGAGTTTACTAATATTAGTCAATCCTAATATAAAGCATAAAAACTATTTCCATTGGCAGGCTCGTGGTAACCGCGAAATGCCGTTTTTAGACTTTGGTTACGATGCAGCCTGAAGTACGGCTAGTAGTGGAACTGACCTTCCCAGTTTTCCTGCCGATAATCGATCTCGACCCTGCGGGGCACCATGCGAGCGGCCCTGCCCGCGGACAGATTTTTGCCCTGCGGATAACGGGCGGCGAATTCCTCTGGATCACAGGCGGCCGACGCGATCGGCTGAAACAGCAGCCCGATGTTTTCATTGACGCGAACGCTGCCGGGCTGATCGGAATGATGGTGAAACAGCACGCGCTTTTTCACCACGCAGGAAAAATAAAGCTGCATTTCGACCACAAGCTGCTGCTGACGCCGCTGTAGCTCTCGTTCGGCGCGGCCGGTCCAGCTGACTTCGATTTCGCGCTGGTTGATCCGCACCGTCTGGCAATGCCTGTATCCGTGCAGCCAGCGATCCAGCTGCTGCAGCGGGTTTTCGATGGCGAAGTAACTGGCCTGTAAATTCAACAGCGACATCAAGCTAGCCTACCACAGGGCGGCCGCATTCAGCTGGATATCTTCCATGGTAATGCCGAGCGCTTCGTCACGGCATAGAAACGCGGCCAGCGCACCGAGTTCGCGCGGCTGCACCAGCCGCTGCTGTGGCTGCTGTGCAATTACCCTTGCATACTCTTCTTCGACGCTGATACCGGCATTGCGCGCCTGGGTATTCATGCTGGCGTCCATCATTTCGGTCTGCACCCAGGTCGGACTGATCGTTACCGAGCTCACGCCATGCGGCGCCCCTTCGAGCGCAACCGCCCGGTTTAGCCCGAGCAAACCCGATTTGGAGGCACAATAAGCGGCGTGATCGGCGGTAGCGGTATGGGCTGCTGTCGAACCGATGTTGATGATTCGACCCCAGCGGCGCTCGATCATTTTCGGCAGGCAGGCGCGAATCATGCGAAACGGCCCGCTCAGGTTGATATCGATAACGTCGAGCCAGGATTGCTCGTCATGTCCGCAAACGTATTCATGTGCCGTCACCCCTGCCGCGTTTACAAGGATATCGGCCGGCCCGTGCCTCGCCTCGAGCGCTGTCACGTATGCGGCGACACTTTCGACATCGGCGACATCGAGCTTGTCACAGAACAACGAATCGCTAACCGCTTCGAGTTCCGCAATCGCCGCCTCGGGCTGGCGGCGGGCGCCTACCGCAATGGTCGCGCCGCGTTCGGCCAGCGCAATCGCAATCGCCTTGCCGATGCCGGCGAAACCGCCGGTCACTATTGCCAGCCGACCCTCGAGGTAACGCTCCATAGATTACCATTCACCCGTGGTCGGCATCGACAGCCAGGGCTCGGCCGGCGGCAGCGAGTCGCCCTTTTGCAGGAGCTCGATCGAAATATTGTCGGGCGAGCGAAAAAACGCCATGTGACCGTCGCGCGGCGGCACGTTGATGGTGATTCCGGCGCCGACCGCTTTCTGGCACAGGGCGTAGACATCGTCGACCTCGAACGCCAGGTGACCGAAATTTCGCCCGCCCTGGTATACCTCGCCATCCCAGTTATAGGTCAGCTCGATCAGCGGCGCGCGTTCGGCCCTGACCTGTTCGACGTCCGCCGGAGCCGCCAGGTAAACCAGCGTGAACTGCCCTTCCTCGCTTTCATAACGGTCGGTTTCGACCAGGCCCAGTAAATCGCGGTAAAAACCGAGCGATGCTTCGAGATCGTGAACGCGCACCATGGTGTGTAGATATCTCATTGCGGTTTCCTGTCAATAACAGGCGCCGATTATGGCATAGCTCACACGGACTGGTAAGCGGCGCCGGAATTCACTAACATCGACTGCAAATAATCGGTAGATGCCATGAAATTTAATCCGAATGTACTCGACTGCGCCGCGGCGCCGATTGCCGAAGCCTGGTCCTGGGTTTTAGACCCCGATTCCGAAAACCTGATCGACATGTGCCAGGCGGTGCCGGCCCATCTGCCACCGCAATCGCTGCGCGATTACCTGGGTGACGCAATCAAGGCCGGCGAAGGCGCGACCTATACCGACATTCGCGGCATCCCTCCGCTGCGCGAGGCGCTGGCGGCAAATATCGGCGAGCGCTACCAGGGAGCGGTTAGCGAGGCGGAAGTGTTAATCACCGCCGGCTGCAACCAGGCCTTTTGCTCGGTGGTCGATACCCTGTGCGAGGCGGGCGACGAAATCATCGTGCCGCTGCCCTGCTACTTCAATCACCAGATGTGGTTATCGACACGCGCCGTGGTAACGCGCCACCTGTCGTTCAACGCCGAAACCGCAATGCCAGATGTGGACGAGGCGCGCGCGCTGATCAACGATCGAACGCGCGCGATTTTACTGGTCACGCCGAACAATCCCAGCGGCGCGATTTACAGTCCTGAGTGCATCGATGCGTTTTTCGAGCTGGCGCGCGAACACGGGCTGGCCTTGATCGTCGATGAAACCTACCGCGATTTCATCGACATCGAACAAGTACCGCACCGGCTTTTCGCACGCGACGACTGGCGCGATACTTTCGTGCATCTCTACAGCTTTTCCAAGGTTTTCAGCCTGACCGGCTTTCGCACCGGCGCCGTCGTCGCCGGTGCGCCGCTGATCGAGCAGCTGAAGAAGGTTCAGGATTGCACCGCTATCTGCGCCCCGCACGCCGGTCAGCTGGCTGCCGTCTATGGCCTGCGCAACCTGCATGACTGGAAGATCGAAAAATCGAACCAACTGGCACAGCGTGCGATTGCGATCCGCAAAGCCTTCGACCATCCCGGTCTGAAATATCGCCTGCTCAGCGCCGGCGCCTACTTCGCCTACGTCGAGCACCCGTTCGACGAGACCGCGCGCGACGTGGTCAAGCGCCTGATCCAGCAGCATGAAATCGTCTGCCTGCCGGGCAGTTATTTCGGCCCTGCGCAGGAACAGTTTGTTCGCCTGGCCTATGCCAACGTGCATGAAAGCCGGTTCGAGGACGTCATCGGCCGGCTGATCGCCAGCCAGTAAAAAGAGGAATGACCCATGAGTGATCCGATTAAAGGCGCCTGCCTCTGCGGCCGGGTGCAATACCAGGTAAGCGGCCCTTTCGAAGTTTTTCACCTGTGCCACTGCAGCCAGTGCCGGCGTTCCACCGGCAGTGCCCATGCCGCCAATATCTTCACCAGCCCCGAGCGCATCGAGTGGCTTGCGGGAGAAGACCTGATCAAGCGCTACACGCCGGATGAAGACAACGTGATCTCCAAGTGCTTCTGTACTCACTGCGGCTCGCTGGTGCCCTACACCAGTCTCAAGAGCGGCAAGCTGATCATCCCGGCGGGCGGTTTAAGCGAGCCGGCGGGGATCGATCCGCTGGACAATATTTTCTGGAGCGATCGCGCCGACTGGTATGACGCCGGTCTGGCTGCAAAACACTGCGAACAATGGCCTGAATGAACCTTCGAGCCAGGATTCAGTCACAGATTGAATAGCAAAAATAAAGGGGAGTCATCGTGTTGCGCATCCTGGTAATGCTACTGGCATTTTCCAGCGGCCTGTACGCCGCGGAGCCACAAATTGAAACAATCGGCGAAAGGGAATTCGCATTCGATCTCGACGGCAGCCGAATCGGCATCGAAATCCGCGATCCGGTACTGCGTAAAAAGAAAGACATGCTGCTCGATTGGGTGCTTTACTCCGCCAAAACCGTGCATCAGTACTACGGCCGGTTCCCGGTGAAAAGCGTACACGTCAACCTGATGGTGGTCGACGGAGACAAAGTGCGTTTCGGGCGTGCATTCGGCGGCGAAAAGCCGTTCGTGCGCGTCGATGTTGGTGAAGATGTCAATTCTGAAACGCTGCACCGGGACTGGGTCCTGGTGCACGAAATGGTCCACCTGGCGATGGCCAACGTGCCGCAGGCGCACGCCTGGCTGCTGGAAGGCCTGGCCACCTACGTCGAATCGATCGCTCGCGCGCAACGCGACCACCTGACCGAGGAGCAGGTCTGGCGTTACTTCATCGAACGCATGCCGCAGGGGTTGCCGCAAGCCGGCGATCGCGGACTGGACCAGACTCCGACCTGGGGCCGCACCTACTGGGGCGGCGCGATATTCTGCATGCTGGCCGACATCGAAATCCGCAAATTGACCGATAATCGCAAAAGCCTGCGCGACGCGTTACGCGGCGTACTCGACGCCGGCCTGTCGATGCATGCCGATACCACCGTGATGAAAGTCTTCGAAGCCGGCGACCGTGCCACCGGCGTCGCCGTGCTGGTGCCGCTGTACCAGAAAATGAGAACCGACCCCTACCCCATCGACCTCGAAGCCCTGTGGGCTGCGCTCGGCGTCAACCTGCAAAATCGGAAAGTCATCTACGACGACCAGGCGCCGATGTCCCACATCCGCAAACACCTGCTCAAATCCTGAGCTTCCGGTAATTCTGGGGCAGATTTACTTAGTCGATGAAATCGAGCATGCGCCGCCAGGCGGCAAGTTTCTGTTCGAAGTTCATTCCGGCGTTGGCCGGGCTGGTCGACGGCATGCGGATCAATTCGATATCGTCACACTCAGGCAACAACGGTAACGCCAACTTGCGGAAGTATTTTTCCGAAGTGGCGCCGTTGAACAGGATCGCACGAATGCCGGGGTGCTTCCGCAGCAGCCACGGAAAATCGTTAGCTTGCGCGGATTGCTGATCGATACTCGAATCGAGACTGCCGGGCCGGTAACAGGCCTTCAGTGAATCCCACAGTATGATCGGTAAAGATTCGATCTGCTGGATGCGAAACGCGTAGGCCGCCGTCGGATCGATATCAAACAATGCAGCCATGATCGGCCAGAAAGCATTTCGCGGATGTGCGTAGTATTGCACCGCCTCGAGCGAAGCGATACCGGGCATGCTGCCGAGAATCAGTACGCGGGGTTGATTCCCAATGACTGGGTCAAACGACTGAACCCGCGCCACCGCGTTCCTATTTCTTCATCTGGTCGAAGAATTCAAGGTTGGTCTTGCTCGACTGCATGCGACCGAGCACGAATTCCATCGCCTCGATTTCGTCCATCGAGTGCAGGAACTTGCGCAGGATCCAGACCTTTTGCAGTTCTTCCTGGTCCATCAGCAACTCTTCACGGCGCGTGCCGGAGCGATTGATATTGATTGCCGGGAACACGCGTTTTTCCGCAATGCGCCGGTCGAGGTGGATTTCCATGTTACCGGTGCCCTTGAATTCCTCGTAGATGACTTCGTCCATCTTGGAACCGGTTTCGACCAGCGCGGTGGCCAGTATGGTCAGGCTGCCGCCTTCCTCGTTGTTACGCGCGGCGCCGAAG
>Ga0224508_10000310_pt1 | contig 49427 bp, 49 predicted proteins | sample SF_Jan12_sed_USG_4_FD_170157 | JGI IMG/M metagenome (GOLD analysis project Ga0224508, IMG submission 170157) | Sediment microbial communities from San Francisco Bay, California, United States - SF_Jan12_sed_USGS_21 | ecosystem: Environmental > Aquatic > Marine > Sediment | place: USA... | reverse complement strand
AAATCGCTCAAAGACAGCAATAATCAGGGCTGAAGCGGCTTGAATCCTCGATATGCTTCTGGTAGAGTTCGCGCCCTCAAGCTTATCTTGTACCAACGGAGTTCCACGATGTCTCGGGTCTGTCAAGTAACCGGCAAGAAACCGGTTAGCGGAAACAATGTGTCGCACGCGAATAACAGGACGCGTCGTCGCTTTCTGCCGAACCTGCATACCCACAAGTTCTGGGTTGATTCCGAGAATCGCTGGGTCAAGCTGCGCCTGTCTGCCAAGGGCATGCGAATTATCGATAAAAACGGCATTGACGCGGTCATCGCCGATATGCGCAAGCGCGGCATCAAGTGCTAGGAGTAGGATCATGAGAGATTTGATAAAACTGGTTTCGACCGCGGGCACCGGCCATTACTACACCACGGATAAGAACAAAAAGAACACTCCCGACAAAATGGTGTTCAAGAAATACGACCCGGTGGTGCGCAAGCACGTCGAATATAAAGAGGCCAAGATCAAGTAGACGTACTGCTTCCTCAAATCATTAAAAAACCGGTGCAAACCGGTTTTTTTATGGGCGCAGGAATCCTGTGTATCAGGCTTTCATATCGCCTCCAGTAGAGTATGATTAGCGCCATAGAAATCCCCAGGGAATCCATGTCAGACGTACTCGTTCAGGTTGAAAACCTGTCTCGCTATTACCAGAATAACTGCGCGATCAGCCACCTGACTTTTAACCTGAAAGCCGGTGAAGTACTCGGATTCCTGGGCCCGAATGGTGCCGGGAAATCTACCACGATGCAGGTCATCAGCGGCAACCTCGCACCCAGCGAGGGCGAAGTCAGCATCGCCGGCCACGATATCCTCGAGGCACCGCGCGCCGCCAAGAAGCAAATTGGCTATTTACCCGAGCATCCACCGGTTTACCGCGATGCCAGTGTCGACGAGTATCTTGCCTACTGTGCACGCCTGCACCGGATTCCACAGGCACGGGTAATAGCGGCGTTAGACAGGGTCAAGCAGCAGTGCGGCCTCGAAGATGTTGGCAGGCGCCTGATCGGTAATCTGTCCAAGGGATACCAACAACGGGTCGGGATTGCACAGGCGATCATTCACGATCCGCCAGTGATTATCCTGGACGAACCGACGGTCGGTCTTGACCCGATACAGATTCGCGAGATTCGCGCCTTGATACGCTCGTTGGGAGACCAGCACAGCGTCATTTTATCGACCCACATCCTGTCCGAGGTTCAGTCCACCTGCGACCGGGTGCAAATTATTCGTGCCGGGGAAATTATCTACAGCGCATCGACCGAAGCACTAAACCAGGGGCACGAAAGCTCATTCAAGGTTGCATTGAGGAATCCCGTCGATCCCGAAGTTTTGAGTTCGCTCGCAGGCATCGATCATGCCGAGGCACTTGATAATGGTCGCTACCGGGTTTTTATCGCGCCCGATGCTAATCCGGATGCACTGGTTACAGCAGCGGCACGGCAGCAATGGGGGCTTTACGAACTGGTGCCTGAACAGCAATCCCTCGAGGACCTGTTCATCGAGCTTACCCTGACCGAAGAGTCCAACGTCAAATGATCTGGATCATCGCCCGACGTGAATTCGGCGCCATGTTCCTGTCGCCGCTGGCCTGGGTCATTCTGGCCGTGATCCAGACCATCCTGGGTTACATGTTTCTAACCAACCTGGATAACTTTTTCGTACTACAACCCCAGCTCATTCAGCTCGAAAATACACCTGGCGTGACCGACGTGGTGATAACCCCATTAATGCAGGTGGCGGCTATCATTTCGCTGATGGTCATGCCGTTGCTGACGATGCGCTCAATCGCCGAAGAAAAACGCAATCGTACCCTGACCCTGCTGGTTTCTTCACCGCTCAGCATAACGGAAATCGTGCTCGGTAAATTCCTGGGACTGTTGCTGTTCGTGTTCGTCCTGGTGAGCATGTTGATGCTCATGCCGCTGTCTCTGTACCTTGGCACCAGCCCGGATAGCGGCAAGCTGCTGTCAATTTATCTTGGCATGCTGTTACTGCTGGCTTCATTTGCGGCGATCGGCCTGTACCTGTCGAGCCTGACCGAAAACCAGACCATCGCCGCGATCGGCACCTTCGGTGTGCTGTTGATGCTGTGGATAATCGACTGGGTCAGCGCCTCACTCAGCAACGGGCATTCCGTGCTTTCGTACCTCTCGATACTGCAACACCACCAGTCGATGCTGGAAGGCGTATTTGATAGTAGCGATATCGCCTACTACCTGCTGTTGATTATCGGCTTCCTGGTGCTGACGATTCGTCAACTCGATCGGGAACGCCTGCTGTGAAGGTCAATGCCCGCGCGCGTCTGCAGTTTCGCATCCAGTCAGGGGTCTTCCTGTTGTTGTTTGTCGCACTGATGGTCGCCATTGCATGGCTGACAAATCGATACCCGATGACAATCGACATGAGTGCAAACCAGCGCAATAGCCTGTCCCAGGAGTCTCAGCGCCTCATCGAAAGCATCGAGTTCCCACTCGAGGTAACGTTGTTCGTTTCACCGATAAACGAGAGCAAGCCGTTACTCGAAGCCCTGTTCGAGCGCTATCAACAGCACCAGCCGAATATCAGTTTCGAAAGCCTGAATCCGGATTTGTATCCGGATTTACTGCGCCGCCACGATATCCGTTATCCCGGTGAAGTTTTACTCGAGTACCAGGGGCGTAGCGAAAAGGTCTCCCAGGTCACAGAAACCACGGTGACCAGCGCGATTCAGCGCCTGATGCGGCAGGGAGAGCGTTGGCTGGTATTCCTGGAGGGACATGGCGAACGCCACCCCTATCGCGAGGCTAACTACGATTTCAGTCTGCTGGCAACGGAGTTGGCGAGCAAGGGATACACTATCGAGAGCTTGAACCTCACCCAGGCCAGCAGCGTCCCGGACAATACCGACGTGTTGATTCTGGCGAGTCCCAAGGTACCGCTGCTGCCCGGAGAAGTTAAAATTTTGCGGACATATATCGAACAGGGCGGAAACCTGCTGTGGCTCGCCGATCCCGAGCAGGCGAGTGACGGGCTCTATCTACTCGAGGAGCAGTTCGGGATTAGTTTTTTACCCGGCATTATCGTCGATCCCAATAGCCAGCTGATGGGGCTCAACAGGGTCGATTTCGCATTGGTTACAGAGTATCCACGCCATCCGATAACACAGAATTTGAGCAGCCTGTCACTGTTTCCCCAGGCGCAGGCGCTGGAGTTCAACGGCGACGAGAGTTGGCAACTACAGGTATTTCTGCAAAGCGATGAGCGCAGCTGGAACGAAACCGGCGAACTGCGTGGCGAAATCTTTAAAGGTGACGACGATGACGAGAGTTCAGGACCCTTGAATATCGGGCTGACGCTGATGCGCAGCCTCCAGAGCGACAACGGCGAACCATCCGAACAACGAACCGCTATCATCGGGGATGCAGATTTTGTATCGAATCGTTATCTCGGCAACGGTAGCAATCTCGAGATCGGGCTCAACCTGGTGAACTGGTTAAGCCATGATGACAACTTGATTGCGATCAATCCGCGACCGGCGCCCGATACTCGCCTCGAATTATCGCAGCCCGCACAACTGGCAATCGCCCTGGTATTTTTACTGGTATTACCGCTTGGTTTGCTGGTCAGTGGCCTGCGAATCTGGCTTAAGAGACGTAAGCGCTGATGTTTTCACGCCGCTGGATCATCAACTACATACTGATATTTTTAATCGTGCTGTTCACCTATATCGGTAATCGATTCGATGTCGAGACAGGGTATCAACCGCAACAGAGCGTCACCTCGCTCAAGCCGGAAAGTATCGGAACCATGGAAATTCAAACTGCCGATGCAAAACTGATACTGAGGCGAGAAGAAGACGGCTGGATGCTCGAATCCCCGATCCGCTGGCCCGCTAACGACGGTGATGTCGAACGCCTGCTCGGTATCACCTCGGTGAAAACCGATTCCCGCCTAGCGGCCGAGGAGATCGACCTGGAAACGCTCGGGTTACAGTTCCCCAAAGCTTCATTGCGATTAAACGAAACCCTGGTGCTATTTGGAGACACCAATAATATCGGTGCCAGGCGCTACACTATGGTCGGTTCCACCGTTTACCTGCTGCCCGACATGCTTTTGCCTTTCATGTCGCAGGGTTTGACCGGCATCGTTGACCAAAGCCTGCTGCCACGCAGATTCGAGCTTAGTGCGCTTAAGTTGCCTGGCCACGAGATAATCCGTGACGCCAATAATACCTGGCGATTGATTGATGCTAAAGGTATCGGCCAGGAACAAATCGCGAAGCTCGTCGACAACTGGCAAAACCTGCAGGCATTGCGCGTGAAACCGTTCTCAGCCGAGAAAATACCCCAGCAGAAAATCACGACTCGACTTGCCGATGGTCGAAACCACGACTTCTTCGTGATGTCGATCGATCCGGAAATTGTTATCGCGAATCCACAGATCAGTCTGCAATATCACTTCCCCGCAGATCTCTACTACCAACTGATTTCGTTACGCACAGATGAGACTTCCGGTTAGTCTGGTTCTGGTACTGAGCGTCGGCAGTGCCCTCGCGCAGAAACCGCTGCCGCGTCTCGAACTCGGCGCCGGCCTGTTTGCGCTAAGTGCACCCGACTACCGGGGCTCAAACGAGTCGTCGAGCTATTTGCTGCCGGCTCCCTACATCAAGTACCGTGGCGAGCGCCTGCGTGTCGACGAGGGCGCGCAGGGTGTCATTTTCGAGTCAGATGACCTGTTGTTTACCTTGAGTGGCAACCTCTCGCCGCCGGCAGATGAAGACACGCCTGAGCGTGAAGGTATGGATGAACTGGATGCCATAATCGAAATCGGACCGGCGCTGAACTATCGCTTCTCGCGTCGGCAACGCAGTGCCTGGTGGATCGATTTACCGCTTCGTTATGCCTATACGGTGAATGGCGACCTGGATAACATTGGCTGGGTATTTCAACCTCGACTTTCCTGGCGCAAGCCGGCAAGGCGCCTTGGCGAATGGAAATTGCGATTCAATGTCGGCCCCCTGTATGCCAGCGACGAACATCATGCCTATTTTTACTCGGTTGACGACGAGGACAGCACCCCTTCCCGGCCGGCGTTCGAAGCCGACGCTGGTTTCAGCGGTTATCGTACCGAATTTACCTACAGCCGGCGAATCGGCCAGTACTGGCTCGGCGGATTCCTGCGGTATGACGACCTGGGTAACTCGGAAATCGAGGATAGCCCGCTGGTCTCGGATAACGGTTCCTGGACGGGCGGCATTGCGCTGGCCTGGGTATTTCACGAAATCTAGTCATCATGCCTGAACTTCCCGAAGTCGAAACCACCCGGCGTGGCATCCGCAATCACCTGCTTGGTCAACGAATAGAAAAGGTCATCCTGCGCGAAACCCGGCTGCGCTGGCCAATCAGTGCGCAGGTTTCTACCCTGGCGGGCCGGCGTATACGCGAGGTATCGCGACGCGGCAAGTACATCTTGATGGAACTCGACCGCGGTAACCTGATCTGGCACCTCGGGATGTCGGGCAGTATGCGTATCTTGCCGGTCGGCTCGACTGTTGCAGACCATGAACATGTCGAGTTGCAGCTCGGCAACGCGCAGGCCTTGAAATACCGTGATCCGCGTCGTTTCGGTGCCCTGCTCTACTGCCACCGGGACCCGTTACAGCATCGGCTGTTGCGACAACTGGGACCGGAACCCCTGGGCGATGCGTTCGACGCAGACTACCTCTACGACCGTTGCCGAAATCGCAATGCGGCCATAAAAACCGTGTTGATGAACAGTCACATCGTCGTTGGCGTTGGCAATATCTACGCGAGTGAAGCATTATTTCTCGCCGGTATTCGGCCCACGCGCGCGGCGCGAAGGATCAGCAAGCTACGGATCGAGAAACTGGTCGGCGCGGTGCGCGACACCCTGTCAGCGGCAATCGCACATGGTGGCACCACCCTGCAGGACTTTACCCAGGCGGATGGCAAGCCCGGCTATTTCAGGCATGAGCTGCAGGTCTATGCCAACCGCGGCGAGTGCAAGGTTTGCGCACGCCCAGTCAAGCACGTGGTGCAGGGGCAACGCTCCAGTTACTACTGTCCCGGATGCCAGTCCTGATCGTCAATCGTACCAGGCCACAAATTCCACGGTAAAATACCCCCTCGATACCTCACCTGTAACCTGGAGACTCTATTGAGATCTTGATTGACCTATGTCGCTTCTTTACCATCGGAACTCTCGCAAACTCAGGTTAAATCTTATGTTCTTCAAAATCATGCCTCGCATTCTTGTTCTCGGGTTTGCAATAACGTTCGTCGCTTCGGCACAGGCCGTGCCCGGCGAAGGCACCAGGATCATGATTTCCGCACCGTCGAATTATGCGGTCAATGCCGGCAAAGCCATCTTGGTAAAGGGTGGCAACCTCATCGATGTTGCGGTCGCGGTTGGTCTCACGCTGGCAGTCACCAATCCGTCAAACGCCACGCTCGGCGGCGGGGGTTTTGCCCTGGTGAGTATGGGTCAGGGCGTCGAGGTACTTGATTTCCGTGAATCTGCACCGGCGGCAACCTCGCCTGAATTTTACGTTGATCGGGAAAAGGGCGCTTCGTGGAATGGTGGCACGGCCGTGGGGGTTCCCGGAGTCGCCGCCGGATTGTGGGCGCTGCATCAAAGGTACGGGAAGTTAAAATGGGAGGAGCTGTTCGACAGGCCCATGGAGCTTGCCCGGGACGGCATCGAATTCTCGGGAACCGAATCACGCTACTCGGAAAAACAAAAAGATCGATTCAACAGCGCCGGGATTCGACATTTTTACAAAACCCCGCAACAGCACTACAAGCCGGGTGAAATACTGAAGCAGCCTGCGCTGGCGCAAGCCCTGACACTTTATCGGGACCAGGGCCCGGATGGTTTTTACTCGGGTGACGTCGCCAGGGACGTCGCCGATTCGGTCCAGGCTGCGGGCGGCGTGATTACGACGGCAGACCTGGCAGCCTACAAGGTACGCTGGTTGAAACCCCTGGAGACTGAATTTAAAGGGCACAGGGTTTACATGATGCCACCACCAAGCAGTGGTGGTGCTGTCATCAAGACCGCATTTGAGCTGTTCGACAGGGTTAACATTCAACAGCAGGCACCGCTTAGCGTTAATGAAATCCATTTAATGGCAGAAGTTTTGAATCGTGCATTCAGAGGACGTGCCCTGCTGGGCGATCCGGACTATCACGATAACCCGTTCGATAAAATACTGTCGGACGGATATATCGGTGAAATGGCGCAAAGTATTGATATCAATCGGGCCGTGCAATTAGAGCCGCTGGTCGACAAGCCTGCCGATGATTCCAAAGAAACTACCCAGTTTTCGATCCTGGATGCCGATGGCAATGCGATCAGTCTTACGGTAACCCTGAACGGCAGCTACGGTTCCGGGGTGGTTTCAGAAAAATACGGTATTGCCCTCAACAATGAAATGGACGATTTCACGACGCGGCCCGGCGAACCCAACGCATTTGGCCTGGTACAGGGTTTTGGCAACCGGGTGCAGCCCGGCAAACGACCGCTCAGTTCAATGAGCCCGACATTGGTCGAAAAAGACGGCAAGATCGTCATGACCCTGGGTGCTGCCGGCGGTCCGTGGATAATCAGTAGCGTCATTCAAACCATTTACCGGGTGCTGGTCACCGGTCTCGATATCGATCGCGCGGTGCAGTTCCCCAGGGTGCATCACCAGTTTTTACCGAACAAGGTTTTCATCGATGAGTTTAAATTTTCACCGGAACTGGTGACTGGCCTGCAGCAGCGCGGGCATGAGATCGTGGCGTATAAACCCGGCAGGATGGGCAGGATCAAGGCGGTCCGCTTAAACGACAAGAACTATCTCGAGGCGAGTTTTGATAATCGCAGCGAAGGTGCCGTCGGTGGCTACTGATTCACCGGGAGACCGCCTTAATCACTGGACAAATACGGGGCGCTATTTTATTCGTTACCCATCAGATGATTATATTTCTCGAGTAACTGCTCCTGCGTTTCCGGGTACTCCGGGTTAAACGGAATGCAATCGACGGGGCAGACCTCGACACACTGAGAGGTTTCGAAATGCCCCACGCACTCGGTACACAACAGAGGGTCAATTTCGTAATATTCCTCTCCCGGTGATATCGCGTCATTCGGGCACTCCGGCTCACACACATCGCAATTGATGCATTCGTCGGTGATCATCAGTGCCACGATCTGAATCCCCTGTATAACACTTTACTTACTGGCCTCCAGTTTTTCAGTCAATCGACGCAGGATTTCCGGATGCAAGAACTCCGAGACATCCCCGTTCAAGCGGGCGATTTCACGCACCAGGCTTGATGACACGAAAGCATAGCGTTGCGCTGCAGTCAGAAAAACCGTTTCTATTTCCGGCGCAAGGGACCGATTCATACCCGCCAACTGGACTTCGTATTCAAAATCTGAAATCGCGCGCAGACCGCGCACAATGACATCGGCGCCACAATCGCGCGCAAAGTCGATGAGCAGACCCGAAAAAGGTTTTACCGAAATTTGATCATTTTCGTTAAAAACGATTCTTAGCATATCGAGGCGCTCTTCGATATTGAAGAAAGGTTCCTTGGCGAGACTGTCGGCAACCCCGATCACGACATGATCGAACATTTGCAAAGCACGCTCGCAGATATCGATATGACCGCGGGTTACTGGATCGAAAGTGCCCGGATAAATTGCAGTACCGGTCATGGATTACCTCTGTGTTCCAGCATCGGGTGCCGGGCTGAATGATTGGCCGATTCTAACGGCTTCCCTGCCATTCGGCTATAGCATATTTGACCTGGCCTGCACTTTTCTGTTTCAACCACCGCAGGCTGGCGGACGGTAAGTCAAAATGATCGGACAGCGGCCATTCAAAATAGATTATTGCACCGGGCTGCAAACAATCGTGGATTTCCAGCTGCTCAAAAGCCTGGGCGCGCAATTGTGGTTTTGCATAGGGAGGATCAATAAAGACAATGTCGAATCTTTGCCTCAATTGCCCAATTAATTTTCGGCTGTCACCCGCGATAATTTCAAACCTGGAAGTCTCCAGACGCTCTGCCTGGTCACGCAGGTTTGCCAGTGCCCGTTGCTGGCGCTCGAGGGCAGTAACCCGGCTGGCACCCCGCGAAAGTGCCTCAAAACCAAGCACACCGCTGCCCGCGAAGCAATCGAGCACATTAGCGTCTCTTAACATCGGATCCAGCCAGTTAAACAGGGTTTCGCGGATACGATCAGGTGTTGGACGCAAACCCGCCCCGTCGACGACCTCGAGTTTACGCCCGCGCCACTTGCCGCCGATAATCCTGACTTGAGATTTCATATTCATGGTCCGGTTGGAACTTAAATGCGGTTCAGAGGTGCACAGATGGAATCGCTTTCTGTTAGCATATTGTGCCTGAATTCTGATTGCCGGAAAAATGATGTTCGGATTTAAATCTGCGAACAAAAACGAAACGCAAGCGCCGACAGGCCTGTTTGCGTCACTGCGCCAGCGCCTCTCGAAAACAAGGGAAAACCTGTCGACTGGACTGGCCGATTTGCTGCTCGGCAAGAAACAGATTGATGCGGACACGCTCGAGCAACTGGAAGACCAGCTGCTGTTGGCTGACGTCGGTATCCAGGCAACCCAGAAAATTACCTCGCGCCTGACCGAATCGCTGCAACGTAAACAACTGGATGATGGTGATAGCCTGATCGGTGCGCTTAAAAATACGATGATGGAAATTCTCGAGCCCTGCTCTATTCCGCTCGAGATCGATACCAGCAAAAAGCCTTTCGTAATACTGATGGTCGGCGTCAACGGCGCCGGCAAGACTACCACGGTTGGGAAGCTAGCCCGGCAATTCAAAAACCAGGGACTAAAGGTAATGCTGGCTGCCGGTGATACTTTTCGCGCCGCGGCGGTCGAGCAGTTGCAGACCTGGGGTGAGCGCCTCGACGTGCCGGTTATCCGCCAGGGCCAGGGCGCAGATTCCGCGTCGGTGATCTTTGATGCCCTACAATCCGCGCAGGCCCGCGGAATTGATGTGCTGATCGCCGATACTGCAGGGAGATTACATACGCAATCAAGCCTGATGGATGAACTGGAGAAGATTAAACGCGTCATGAGCAAGCTCGATCCAGGCGCACCTCAGGAAACCTTGCTGGTGCTCGATGCCGGAACCGGGCAGAATGCCCTCGCGCAGGCAAGCAATTTTCGAGACACAATCGGGATTTCAGGGATAATTCTGACCAAACTCGATGGCACCGCCAAAGGGGGCATGATTTTTAACGTGGCTGAACAGTTGCATACCCCGATCCGCTATATTGGCGTTGGCGAGACGGTCGATGACCTGCGTCCTTTCGATCACGCGGAATTTGTCGACGCCCTGTTGACCGACGCCTGATGCCGACTCCAACTCCATGATTGAATTTCACAATGTAACCAAGCGTTTCGAGGGTGGCTACGAGGCGCTTAGCGATGTATCTCTCAAGCTGGGTGACGGCGAGATGGCTTTTATCACCGGGCACTCGGGCGCAGGCAAGAGCACGTTACTGAAAATCATCGCGCTGATCGAGAAACCGACTCGCGGCCAGGCGCTGTTAAACCGCATCAACCTCAACAACATGCCACGTTATCGCGTTCCTTATATTCGGCGTAATATCGGTATCATCTTTCAGGATCATCAGCTACTGTTTGATCGCAGCGTCTTCGATAACGTGGCCCTGCCCCTGCATATACAGGGCTATCGTCCCCAGGAAATTGCCAAGCGTACACGCGCTGCACTCGATAAGGTCGGTCTGCGGCACAAGGAAAAATCGATGCCGATTACGCTTTCCGGCGGTGAACAACAACGCGTCGGGATCGCGCGCGCGGTGGTGCATAAGCCGATGTTACTGCTTGCCGATGAACCCACCGGCAACCTCGATCCGGAGCTATCGCGGGAAATCATGCATATTTTTGTCGATTTCAACCAGGTCGGTGTCACGGTGCTGGTCGCAAGCCACGATCTTGACCTGATCGATGAACTGGATAAACCCCGCATGACGCTCAACCGGGGCAAACTGGTTCTGAATGACCTCGAAGACAATCGCACGGAGACAGATGGTGGCAGGCAGTAATATTCGTCGCCACAAGCCAGCGACTTCAAATCGCATTTCAGCCTACCTGCTACATCACCTGCAGTCGCTGATTTTCAGCCTGCGCAAGATTTACGCGGCCCCGGCAACCACCATTATGACAGTTGCCGTGATCGGCATAACACTGTCGCTGCCGGGCGGTTTCTACCTGTTCCTAAAAAATGTCGACGCAATCTCCGGCGATTTCCGTTCGAGCTCCCAGATCAGCCTGTTTCTTGATCTCAAAATCAGTGAAAAAAAGGCGCGTGAAATCGACAAGCGGATCGCCAAAATGGAGCATGTCGATTCAACCCGATTTATCTCGCGTGATCAATCGCTCGAAAAATTTCGGCAGGACTCGGGATTTGGCAAGAGCATCGATACGCTGAGTACCAACCCGCTGCCGCATACTATTATCGTCGAACCTGGCGAGGCCGATACTTTTACAGTTCGCAACCTGCTTAATAATCTGCAGAAAATGCCCGAGGTTCATATCGCCAAGCTAGATACGGAGTGGCTGGAGCGACTTTATACAATTATTGAAATCGCCCGGCGCTCGGTCGTGATTATTACGATACTGTTCTCCTGCGCAGTGCTGCTGATCATTGGTAACACGATCAGGCTCGATATCCAGAATCGCTACCAAGAAATAATAGTCACCAAGCTAATTGGTGCCACCGACGCATTCATCCGGCGACCATTTCTCTACGGCGGTGTCTGGTATGGCTTACTGGGCGGTATCATTTCGTGGTTGATCGTCGAGGTTGGTTACCTTTCGATTTCGGGCCCACTCGAACGTCTAAATCTGCTATATAAGTCTGATATGAGCCTGATCACATTTTCGTTTAACGACTTTATCATCCTGATAACATCAAGTACCCTACTCGGGCTAGCCGGGTCCTGGATCGCAGTGGCGCGGCACTTGAATCAAATAGAGCCAACCTAGAATAAAATGCCCGCAAAACGTCGACTATTACTGATTGATACTTCAGATTCAGCACGCGCGATTCTTTTCAAGGAAATCTCGGGCCGCGCACCCGATCTTGACATCATCGCCTGCGCTAACGGCAAGGAGGCAATGACGGCTGTCAAACGGTACGAATTTGAAATCATCACTACCGGTATCACGCTACCCGATATCGATGGTTATGCATTAATCGAGCAGATTCGACAAACGCCAAAGAATAAAGAAACCGCCATTTTCGTCGTCTCGGGTGACACCGAACCTCGCATTGTGGGTGGCGACATGGAAGACACCGACGCCGTAACGGCTTACTTCGACAAGGCCGATGGGACGAAACCACTGGTTAACTTCATTCTTAACTTCCTTGGAACGCAGAACGAGTTACCGGTTCGAATTCTATACGTCGATAAAAGTGCCACCTCAACCGCCATCACCACCGGAATACTTGAAAAAAACGGCATCGAGTATTTCCATTTTCGTGACGCCGGTGAAGTGATCGAATTTCTCAAACAGGACCTGGCTGACAATGGCAACTGTAGTATCGATGTCATGATTACTGACCTGATGCTGACCAGCGACGTGAACGGCTACGAATTGATCCAGACCATCCGTAACGAACTTGAACTTGACTACCTCACGCTGCCGATTCTGCTGATGACTATCGAACCCGGCGAGGACGAACGCACCGATTTCACAGCAATATTCGGCGCCGGAACAAATGATTTCATTACCAAGCCGATCGACGAAGAAGATTTACTGACACGCCTGCAGACGCTGGTCAATATCAAACGCCAAAGCGAAGCATTAAATCCCTGATCCGGCAGGGCTAGTGGTCGTGACCTCCCGGTCCGTGCACATGGCCGTGCGCCAGTTCTTCCTCGCTGGCATCGCGTACCGCCTCGACCTTGACACTGAATTTTAACGATTTGCCAGCAAGCGGATGATTGGCATCGACCGTCACCGTGGCTTCATCGACTTCGGTGACAACCAGGTTGATCTGGCCCTGGTCGGTTTGCGAGGTGACCATCATGCCGGGTTCTATCGTTTCCATTTCCTGAAAAGCTTCTTTTGGCACGACCTGAACGCGGTCTTCACTATACTCGCCGTAGGCCTCACCCGGTTCCACCGTGACTTCGAATTCCTCTCCAACCGCCTTCCCCTCCAACTCCTGCTCGAGTCCCGGAATAATGTTTCTGGCACCATGCAGGTAAGTCATCGGATCATCGCCCTCGGATGAATCAATAACTTCATCGCTGGCAACATCGACAACCTTGTAATGGATCGTGACAACCTTCTGTTGGCTAATAGTCATGTTGGTCTTTCCCGTATCTGTTTCCTGGGTCGGCAGTGGGTAACTCCGGTTTGCACCGTCGGCGCATTTTAACCGGGTGCAGCGTAGGGAGACGTTGATCGCATAGACAGACGGGCGTGCTTGGATATTTCGACGGGCTGTGCGAATTCGCAGTATACCAATCGTGTTGCCAAGATAAAGCCGGGGACAAGAAAGTATTCCAGAATTCAGGCTGCATGCAACAGCCCGGGACTGTTACCAATTGCCGCCGAGACCGGAGGCATCCCGCCAGAACGCAAAACCCTGCATGCTGGCTATACCACCGGAATGGATAGTCATGCTTCACCAACACTGTGAATATGCGGTATTCGGACTCCCCTGGTTCAGGTAGCTATATATAAACTTGTGGAAGTTACGCCATATCCCGCTCTCAACTGATCCACAGCAGGGATCTGGACGTATATATGTGGTATTTTTCTTTAATAACCATGCAGTTAAAGAGTATATTAATATTTGCTAATAAACTTGAACTGATTGCGATAATTATGCTCTAATAGCTAGCACTCGGTAAGCTTGAGTGCTAAATAACACCTAAATCGAGGTCATTAATGAGCACAGAAGTGATTAATACACGCAATACAATGCCCGTACTACGGGGCAGTTCGAATCTGGACGCCTATATTCAGGCCGCCAGAAGCGTGCCTATCCTGAGCGCCGAAGAAGAGTATGCGCTGGCAAAGGATCTGCAGGAGACCGGCAATATCGAATCGGCCCAAAAGCTGGTTCTGCCACACCTGCGTTTCGTCATCAAGATCGCAAATAATTACGCGGGTTACGGCCTCGCGGTCCCCGATTTAATCCAGGAAGGCAGTATTGGTTTGATGAAGGCCGTTAAACGTTTTCGCCCTGAAGTCGGTGTGCGCCTGGTTTCTTTCGCGGTGCACTGGATAAAAGCCGAAATTCACGAGTATATTTTGAAAAACTGGCGCATCGTAAAAGTGGCCACGACCAAGTCCCAGCGAAAGCTGTTCTTTAAATTGCGCAGCCAGAAAAAACGCCTAGGCTGGTTCAAGTCGGAAGAAATCGATCACGTCGCAGAAACGCTCGGTGTTACCCGTGAAAACGTGATTGAAATGGAAAACCGGCTCAACAATTATGACGTCGCGTTTGATATATCCGGCGATGATGACGATGACACCGCTTACCTGGCACCTGCTAATTCGCTGACATCCAACACACCGTCGCCAGAGTTACTGCTCGAAGCACAGGACACCGAACAGAATAACGCTCACATGCTCGGTGAAGCACTTGAAAATCTCGACGACCGCAGCAAAGCCATCGTGACACGGCGCTGGTTAATCGAACCCAAAGCAACGCTGCACGAACTTGCCGACGAATACGGCGTCTCGGCAGAGCGGATTCGTCAAATTGAAAGTAATGCCTTCAAATCGATGAAGTCTTCATTCATCGCCTGAGACTGCGACATCCTTCAAGTGAAAGCCCGGCATGACCGGGCTTTTTTTATGTCCGCTCACATATAAATACTATACTCGAACGTAATTCCTGATGGACCCACTGAAGATGTCGGATAGCGATTCTCCCGAAGAAGAGAATGACGAACGGGCTTTACTCGAAGCAAGACTGAAAGCGCTGGAAGTTGACCTGCGCCAGAAAAAGGAAATTATCCTGGCACAGCACACCAAGCTGGAGGCCTTTTTTGGGTCGTCAATCGACGCCCTGGTACAAATGGATTTTGACGGTCACATTACCGGCTGGAACCAGCAGGCCGAAAAGATCTTTGGCTGGAGCGCCGAGGAAATTCTCGATCAGACCATTGTCGAAACCATCATTCCGGAACGTTATCGGGATGCCCATAACAAGGGCATGAAAAAGTATCTGAAAACCGGTAAGTCTTCGGTTATGAACACACTGATCGAGATTCACGCCCTGCATCGCGACGGCTATGAGTTTCCTGTCGAATTGTCGATCTCGGTTATCGATTCGGCAGACCTGCAGGAATTCAGTGCCTATATCCGCGACATCTCGGAACGTAAACACGCCGAGACTGTTATCTGGAACCAGGCTAATTTCGATGCGTTGACGAGCCTGCCGAACCGAAACCTTTTTTTACAAAAGCTGGAACATGAAATGCGCGCCTGCGATCGCAGTAACCTTTCGCTGGCGCTGCTTTACATCGATCTCGACCGTTTCAAGGACGTAAACGATACGCTGGGCCACGACATGGGAGATCTGTTGTTGATCGAAATCTCGAGTCGTCTCAAGAAAACATTGCGTGAAACTGACACCGTCTCGCGCCTTAGCGGGGACGAGTTCACGGTAATTCTGGGACAGATCGACGATCCGCTGTCGGTACAACCCCTGTGCCAGCAATTGCTGGATGAGCTCGCACGATCCTACCAGCTCGACAATGAAAAAGTCTTCCTGACGGCGAGTATCGGCGTCACCTTCTATCCGCAGGATTCAAAAGATATTGATGTACTCCAGCGTAACGGTGACCAGGCGATGTATGCGGCGAAGGGAAACGGACGTAACAGCTTTCATTTTTTTACACCCGAACTCCAGGAGCGTGCAGTTCGAAAGCGCAAAATGATCAAGGACCTGCGCGACGCAATGCAGCAGGAGCAGTTCGAGATTTATTACCAGCCAATCGTCGATATGAAAAATAACCAGCTGACAAAGGCCGAAGCCCTGCTGCGCTGGCATAATCCCGAATCGGGGATGGTAAGCCCTTCCGTGTTCATCCCCATCGCGGAAGAAACGGGCTTGATTGCCGATATCGGCAACTGGGTATTTTACAGTGCAACCGAGCAGGCAAGCCGCTGGCGAGATCAATTTGATATCGACTTCCAGGTCAGCATTAACACTTCCCCGCTACAATGGATAGACGAGGCTGCGGCCATGAACCAGTGGTTTTCGCATCTTCAACAAATCGGGCTCAGCGGCCAGGCAATGACCGTCGAAATCACCGAGGGTTTGTTGATGGATGCCAACGACAAGATAACCAATCGGTTGCTGGATTTTCGCGATGCGGAAGTACAGGTATCCATCGACGACTTTGGCACCGGCTACTCATCGCTATCCTACCTGAAGCAGTTTGATATCGATTACCTGAAAATCGACCAGTCCTTCGTACGCAACCTGGATCATGACAAGAACGATCTTGCTCTGTGTGAAGCCATCATCGTGATGGCGCACAAACTGGGAATTAAAGTGATTGCCGAGGGTGTTGAAACCGAAACCCAGGGCCAGTTGCTGAAGGATTTCGACTGTGACTATGGCCAGGGTTACCTTTATTCAAGGCCGGTAGCGGCCAAAGACTTCGAAGCACTACTGGGCGAACCCTGTAAAAAACCAAAGCGCCGGACAAAAAAAAGCACGGCCTAGGCCGTGCTCTTCGATAACCTCACTGGCTGCGTTATAGCCAGTAAACAAAAATAAACAGTCCCAGCCATACCACGTCCACGAAATGCCAGTACCAGGCAACGGCCTCGAACGCGAAATGATTCTCCGGTGAAAAGTGCCCCTTGGCAGCGCGGATCATGATGATTAACAGCATGGTCGCACCCATGGTGACGTGGAAACCATGAAATCCGGTTAACATGAAAAATGTACTGCCGTAAATGCCCGAATCGAGGCGCAGATTTAATTCCTCGTAAGCATGGGCGTACTCAATACCTTGCAGAATGACGAAGCCGAATCCCAGTGCGACGGTCGCGAACAGCCAGTACACCAGCCAGACGTTGTCCCTGCGCTTGAGCGCCCAGTGCGCGAGCGTCACGGTCAGGCCCGAGGTCAGCAGGATAACCGTATTGAGTGCCGGTAGCCCCCAGGCGCCCATGGCCTGCCTGGCAACCTCGAACTTGTCTGCCAGGGGCGGGGTCAATAACGGCCACGCGGCTTCAAAATCGGGCCACAGGTATTGCGCAGTTGCATCGTTATTGGAACCACCGTCAAGCCAGGGTATCGAGTACATACGTGCATAGAACAGGGCGCCGAAGAAGGCTGCGAAAAACATGACCTCGGAGAAGATAAACCAGCCCATGCCCCAGCGGAATGACATGTCAACCTGTGGGTTATAGGTGCCAGCCAGCGACTCTTTGACCACGGTACCAAACCAGCCGTACATCATGAAAACCAGAATCGCGAGGCCGACAAATATCGGCGTTGCGCTCCAGGTGCCGTGCAGGAAATTGGCGGCGCCAACCACGGTCAGGGATAACCCGACCGAGCCGATAATCGGCCAATGAGTGCCATGGGGTACATAATAGTCTTGGTTGCTTGCACTGCTCATGTAATTGTCTCTCTATATTCTATAAAGCGTTAGAGTTTCTAGCCCTTGTCCAGACTGAAAAACGTGTAGGACAATGTAATCTGTTCGATATTTTCTGAAATACCGGTGCCGACAACAAATCGCACCGGCATATCCAGTGTCTCACGCCCCGCCAGTTCCTGCTGGGTAAAACAGAAACATTCGGTCTTGTTAAAATACTCCGCGGCAAGTCCTGGCGATACACTCGGAATCGCCTGCCCGAGGGTTGTCTTATCGCTGGCGCTGCGCACTCGGAACACGGCTTCGTAAACCTGTCCCGGATGAATTTCCATTTTCTTGACCAGCGGCTGGAAATCCCAGGGTAATCCGGTATTGGTATTTGCCAGGAAACGTACTTCTATCGTCCTCGAGGTATCCACCTGGCTGCTGTCGATTTCCGAGGCCTCAATGCGGCCGGTTTTACCGTTGAGCCCGGTGATGTCACAAAATACATCGTAAAGCGGCACCAGCGCGAAGCCGAAGCCAAACATCAGCAATGGAATCGCGGCCAGCCTGAGTGGGCTCACTTTCACTGGAAATTACCCCAGAAAAAGGTTGCGATGAAAAACGTTGCAACAATGATGACGTGCGCAATCACGATGCGCCAGGTCCGCTTGCGTCGCTCGGCGGAGGTTAAATAATCACCTGACTGATTCTCTTGCATCAACAGAGCCATCGTTCCCAGTTACCTAACCGGCGGCGCTTCGGTAAAGCTGTGATACGGCGGTGGCGACGGCAGGTGCTCGAATTCGAGGCCGGTTGCCCCTTCCCAGACCTGATCAGTAGCCTTGACCCCACCCTTGATCGTCTTGATAACGATATACAGGAAGAAAATCTGTGCCAGGCCGAAGGCGAAACCACCGATACTCGAGATCATGTTGAACTCGGCAAACTGCAACGAGTAATCAGGAATCCGGCGCGGCATACCCGCCAGGCCAACGAAGTGTTGCGGAAAGAATAAAACGTTGACCGCAATGGTTGACCACCAGAAGTGGATCTTGCCCAGTTTCTCGTCGTACATATGGCCGGTCCACTTCGGCACCCAGTAGTAGAATGCGGCAATGATCGAGTACAAGGCACCAGTTACCAGCACGTAGTGGAAGTGTGCGACGACAAAGTAGGTGTCATGATACTGCGTGTCTACCGGGGCAACCCCCAGCATCAAGCCGGAAAATCCACCGATGGTAAACATGACGATAAATCCCAGCGCCCACAGCATCGGGGTTTCAAAGGTCATCGAGCCTTTCCACATCGTGGTTACCCAGTTGAAGACCTTGACCCCGGTCGGCACCGAGATCAGGATCGTCGCGTACATAAAGTAAAGTTCGCCTGCAACCGGCATGCCCACGGTAAACATGTGGTGCGCCCAGACCATGAACGACAGGATCGCAATCGAAGCGGTTGCATACACCATCGAGCTGTAACCGAACAGCGGTTTGCGCGCGAAGGTCGGGATAATTGCGGAAATCACACCGAAGGCCGGCAGGATCATGATGTAAACCTCGGGATGTCCGAAGAACCAGAATACGTGCTGGAACATGACCGGATCGCCACCGCCCGCGGCATCGAAAAACGAGGTGCCAAAGTGGCGGTCGGTTAACATCATCGTGACCGCACCGGCGAGTACCGGCATGACCGCGATCAACAGGTAGGCAGTAATCAACCAGGTCCAGACGAACAGCGGCATTTTCATCAGCGTCATACCTGGGGCACGCATGTTCAATATGGTGGCGATTATATTAATGGCACCCATTACCGACGAAATTCCCATCAGGTGCACCGCAAAAATGAAAAAGTCGGTCGTGTCCGGCGCAAAAGTGGTAGAGAGTGGCGCATAGAAGGTCCATCCGAACGCCGGCGCACCGCCTTCCATAAAGGTGGTGGAAGCCAGGATCGTGAATGCAAACGGCAGAATCCAGAAGCTCCAGTTATTCATGCGTGGCAAGGCCATGTCCGGGGCACCGATCATTATGGGTACCAACCAGTTGGCGAGGCCAACGAAGGCCGGCATGATCGCGCCGAACACCATTACCAGGCCGTGCATTGTGGTCATCTGGTTGAAAAAATGCGGTTCAACCCACTGCAGTCCAGGCTGGAACAGCTCAAGCCGGATTATCATCGCCATGGATCCGCCGTAGAGCAGCATTATGAATGCCAGCCACAGGTAAAGCGTGCCGATATCCTTATGATTGGTTGTGGTAACCCATCGCATCAAACCCTTGGCAGGGCCATGATCATGGTGCTCGCCGTGAGCTGCATCGTGTGTCGTATCGGTATACATCTATTTCCCCTTATCTTGCATTCTTGATCGCGGATGGCTGAACCATATCACCCACGCTATTACCTAAAGCATTACGTTCGTAAGTCACTACGGCAGCGAGATCAACATCGTTGAGCTGTCCCTTGAAGGCTGCCATCGCGGTGCCCGCCTTGCCGTTGACGACGATGTCGATATGACCCGCGGGATCGCCAAGAACGATGGCACTACCGGTCATCGCCGGGAAGGCCCCGGGGATCCCGGCACCAGTCGGACCATGACAGGCCGAGCAGTTTGCCTGGTAAACCGTTTCACCGCGCGCGAGCAGGTCTTTCATAGACCATTCCTGCTCCGCCGAAGCCGCCGCGGCAGCCGCTTCCTCTTTCTTGCTTACCAGCCACTGCTGATACTCTGATTCTGTTACCGCATGCACGACAATCGGCATGAAACCATGATCCTTACCGCAGAGCTCGGCACACTGGCCGCGGTAAATCCCGGGCTTTTCAATCGTCGCCCAGGAATCGTTGATAAATCCCGGGACCGAATCCTGCTTGACCGCAAGTTCAGGCACCCACCACGCGTGAATGACGTCAGTCGAGTGGAACAGGAAACGAATTTTTTTATTGATCGGTAGTACCACCGGCTCATCAACTTCGAGCAGGTAGTTTTCATAGCCGGTTGGATCACTGATTACATCGCGGCTGGATTGCGCGAGACTGCTAATAAAGCTGACATCTTCATCCACATAGGTGTATTTCCATTTCCACTGGATGCCGGTTACCTGCAGCGTAATGTCGGCATCGGTTTTGGCGTCTTCCAGGTCGAGCAAGGTTCCAGTCGCCGGAATCGCAATACCAATCAAAATTAACAGGGGCACGACGGTCCAGATGATTTCAACAGTAGTGCTTTCATGGAAGTTTGCGGCTACCGCACCCTTGGATTTTCGATGATGAAGAATTGACCAGGCCATCGCGCCAAAAACAACCACCCCAATAGCGACACAAATCCAGAAAACCAGCATGTGCAAGCCGTAGATTTCCTGGCTGATCGGGGTAACGCCCTGAGTCATGTTCAACTCGTATTCGGCACGAGCAGCAGACATCGAAAACATCGAAGCCACGCCCGTGAAGATCACTGAGAACCGTCGGCACCATTTATTAAAAATCATTCTTATCCCCCTGAACCACACGATCACAACATTGGTGCAAGTTGTGTTAGATGCACCGGTATTTAAACACAAAAATGCCATCTGAATCTGGACATTCAGACGGCGCTTAATCACACGCGAATTATACAGTCTTTCAATTTAAAGGCTAGCTCATCCTTTTCCGAATTAGCCAGAAAACTGCCTACTTCGACCGCAGTGCCACGCATGCCGATAGCAAGCCTGCGAGCCGGGTTACGGGTGCCCGTGGTTTCGTCGATAATCCGCACCCAGGGCGTTTTGAATTCCCAGCTCTGAACGACCCGTTGTACCCCTTTTTCTACTCTGGTTCGATCCGGATCCAGGGTGATTACTTCCTTACGATATACCTTGCGAGACGTCACGTAGAGTCCGATACCCAGGGCCAGCATTTCGAGCCCGGAAAAAGGCAGCACCAACCACATGCCCTGCAGCGTGAAGAACAGACCGACAGCGATTGCGATCACGCAGGTAAACAGGTAGAAAATCACCAGCTCGTGCCAGCTGATGGAACAGTTGGGGGATAGCACGATGCGGAAGCTATCTCCGGAATCTTGTTTACTGATATTGACCATAATTGGATTAAAGCCCTACTCTAGATTGGATATTTCACCACTTAAGTCCAGCTGCGACAATACTCGAACAGGTAATAATACAAGGAATTCAATCTTGAACAAAGAACCAGACGATCAACCCCCGGAAGCAGTCCAGTTGACCTTTGGACAGCTGGTTAAAAGTACTTTGGCGGCATTCCTCGGTGTGCAAAGCAGCGCCAATCGTGAGCGTGATTTCAAACACGGCAAGATGTCCCATTTTATCTGGATGGGATTGCTATTCGGGCTCGTGTTTGTGCTGATGCTGGTCGGCGTGGTACAGCTGGTACTGTACCTGACTGGCCGCTAGAGAAACCAGCCGCGAATGAAAACGCGGGCGTAGTGATCTGCAAGCAGGAAGGCGAACAGGAGACTCAGGTAAAAAATCGAGTAACCGAAGGTTTTCATCGCAATCACGTCGGGCTTCTTGTCGTAGTACAGCTTGATCGCGTAGTACAAAAATCCCATTCCCAGCGCAAGCGCACCGGCGAGGTAGATCAAGCCGCTCATCTGCACGATAAAGGGCATCATTGTTACGACAACCAACAATATGGTGTAGAGCAAAATCTGGATCTTGGTAAAATTAACGCCGTGGGTCACCGGCAACATCGGGATGTCCGCCTTGGCGTATTCCTTGCGTCGACGGATTGCCAGCGCCCAGAAATGCGGGGGAGTCCAGACAAATATAATCAGAAACAGCAGTAAAGCCTCGGTATCCACACTCCCGGTTACCGCGGTCCAGCCCAGCAATGGCGGCGCGGCACCCGCGGCACCACCAAGCACAATATTTTGCGGCGTCGCGCGTTTCAGGTACATCGTATAAATCAGCGCGTAACCAACCAGCGAAAACAAGGTTAACACTGCGGTGAGCAGGTTGATAAACACCAGCAACAAGGTAATACCGAGCGTACCGATCGATAGCGCGAAAATCAGGGCCGATTTCTGGTCCAGTTCCCCGCTCACCAGCGGACGGTTACGCGTACGTTCCATGATCCGGTCAATATGTTCGTCGACCACGTGATTGATGGCTGCGCCGGACGCAGCGGCCAGGCCAATACCCAGCAAACCGAAGACGAAGGTATCCAGTGGTACCGCACCTTCGGCGGCAAGCAACATACCTACCATCGCGGTAAACACGATCAGGTAGACAACCTTGGGCTTGGTCAGCTTGTAGTATTGCGAGCAGGCGTCGAGGGTTAGCGTGGTCATTTAAGTTAGCCGGATTAAGCTACTTCGTAAAAAGCGGCCGTTATACAGGCGTTCTCGCGGCGATTCAATCGCGCGATGATAACAGACTCAACCGATCTGCGATAACTTCATTAGTTTTTTAAGATCTTCCAGCACTCGATCCTGATCACTCTCTGCGGGATAGTGCATCATCAGGTTCTGATCAGGATCAACCAGGTACATTTTGGGCAAATCGCCGACCTCGCCGTACCCTTCCAGGTAAAACTGACGGTAAAGGTTCGGGTCACGATTGTCTTCGACTACTTTAAAGTTGGGAAAATCCTTGAGGTAGGTTTTGGTCGTTTCACTGAGCGGCTTCGAGCTGATCAACACATTCTGCAAGCGCAACGTGTCACGCCCGAGCAGGGTCCTGATCTGGCGCATGTAGAACAGGTTGGAACGACAAAGCTCATCGCAGTCTGCGCCGGCGAACATCAGGAATGTCCATTTGCGCCCGAACCCTGCCTGATACCGTTCGCCATCCAGCGTTTCGAGTACCGGCCAGTCAAGCCTTTTCACCGGTTCGACCAGGGTACCGTAATTGCCGCTCGTGGGCTTGAGATCAAATACGTAAAGTGCAAGCCAGCCACCGATAAACGGAGACAGGAATATAGCGATCAGCGCCAGCAGCTTAATCCGGTACCAGAGCAATCGCTTGGGTTCTTCCTCGTTCATTCAGCTTTCCGCAGGTTTAAAATGATAAAAAACACGAACGCAAGCAGTGCAAACGCAAACCATTGCGTTGCATAGGCCCGGCTCTTTTCAGGCTTCATCCAGACCGGGTTCCACTCGCGCACGTAAACATCGTCCTGCTCAGGCGCCAGCCATAACACCACGGGCAATAGTCGATTCGAGAACTGTGCCCGCAGGGCCTCGATATCAATATAAGGAATGAGCTGTGGCCAGCGATCGGAAAGTGTTAATCCGCCCATGCGCAACGCGGGCTCGTTTGGAAAATTTGCGATGCCCCTGACGCCGTTCAGGCTCTCGGCCTCTGGTATCGGCGATATCTCCTGCCGGGATTCGCCCCAGGCTGACCAACCGCGGTTGACCAGGATCAGGCTGTCGCTGTCTCTTAGTTTCAGAGGGGTCAGTACGTAATATCCTGCTTTGCCCCGATACAGCTGGTTATCGACCAGGAAATGGTGGGCGTTGTCGAAGCTTCCCTGCAGCAATAGTTTGCGGTACTCGATATCGTCCAGCCCATCACCCGGTGAATACTCCCGGTATGGCTCACCCAGCCTTTGCTCGAATTTTGATTCGATCGACGCCTTCAGGGCCGCGCGTTCCAGCTGCCAAAGCCCCAGGCCAATGAACAGCGAAACACCCACTGCGGTCAGTGCGATCGACCACCGGGCGGGTTTGAACTTGCGCGTCCCGATCATCATATCGACAACAGCTCATGATCCGGTAAACTAGTCTCCAGCGTATAGTGTCCAATCACCATGACTATCGTCAAAATTATTATCGCCGTGTTGCTCGGTTTAATCGTGCTAAGTCTCGGCGCCAGTATGCTGAGCCTGGTCAAGGGTCGCAGCGACTCCAATACCACCGTTAAGTTCCTGACGATCCGCATTGTCCTGTCGATCGTAACTTTCGTTTTCATCGTATTCTCATTCTACATGGGCTGGATCCAGCCCCACGGAATCGTCCCCCCGGCTTCCTGACCGGTCTTAACTGAAAGTTAAGGTGGAATCACAACCGCATAAATGGGCCTCACACGCAGCGTTTCAATAGTAAATTTCCGGGTATCAATTTCATTACCGGGTATCGAGCCAGGCATGCCCGTAGACGACCTCGTAGGATGCAACGAACTTTCCATCTTCAAATCCATGCTCACGATAACCGGCCTCCAGTCTGCGCAACTGCGCCGGTGTCATCAATCCGCGGCGCCGACTGACATCGGCATTACTCGCCCCGACATTGCGCAGGTCTTCGAGCAACGGTCGAAACGCAGGGTATTCCAGCCGGATTGTCTCTGAATCGACAACCGGCTGCGCAAAACCGGCTGCAACCATGGCATCGCCGACATCGTGCATATCGACAAACGGGTGCATGTGAGGGTAACTATCCAGCGCCTGCCAGGCCTCGGCAAGTTCCGATAACGTGCCGGGGCCAAAACTCGAGAACATCAACAGCGCGCCCTGTCGGGAGACACGTGCCAATTCTTTCAGCATTGTGCCGACATCATTACTCCAGGGCATGGCCAGCGATGAGAATACGAGGTCAAAACTCTGATCCGTAAAAGGTAGGCGCTCCATGTCTGCTGCGACCACGCGTTTTTTCGACAATAAACGAAACCTGGCACGAGCCTGCAACAGCATTTCGTGGGCAATATCCACGGCATAGATCCGTGCGCGCGGGTAGGACTTTTGCAAACCCCGGACACCCTTGCCAGTGCCGCTGCCGACATCAATAATTGTCTCCGGCTGGTGACGTATGTACTGCAAGCGATCTAATAGCCGATTTAGCACCTCTTCGTGCAATATCGCTGCATTATCGTAACTTTTAGACGCACGATTAGCGAACTTTTTGATCGACCGTTTATCCAGCCGTGGTATATTGAGCAGGTCCAACGAGACTCCTGGGCTAAATTTCACGCTTGCCGAGCAGGCACATTTTACGGCGCAGGGGCGACTGCAACCTTAATCTGATAATAATGGTGTATTCACGATGCCGGCGTCGGATTCTACCTGAAACCTCGTGGCAACATCAGCGATTTGTCGCTGGGTCGCGGCCGCGGGCTGTAAGGCCATTCCATATCTGTTAGAGTCTGGCCATCGCGACTACCCGTTAAACCATGGTCGAAACCCTTGCATTAATCGTGTGGGCCTATCTACTCGGATCGATTTCGTCCGCGATCGTACTGAGTAAAATAATGGGATTCAAGGATCCACGCAGCGAGGGTTCGAATAATCCTGGTGCCACCAATGTGCTGCGGATCGCCGGCAAGAAAGCGGCGTTTCTTACCCTGGTCGGTGATTTTCTGAAAGGCCTGTTACCCGTCCTGCTGGCACACTGGCTGCAACCCGAGCTTCTCACCCTGGCATTAACCGGTTTCGCCGCGTTCATCGGACACTGTTTTCCTCTTTATTTCGGGTTTCGAGGGGGTAAGGGCGTTGCTACAGCGATCGCGGCCGCGCTGGGATTTAACTGGATTGTCGGTGCAATTCTGATCGCGATCTGGCTGCTTTTTGCGGGGGTATTCAAGATATCGTCACTGGCTGCAATTATCTCATTTTGCGCGTTACCGGTATTGGTCTACTGGCGTACGCAAAACCTCGAAGTCTGCATCGTATTTGTCGCGCTCTCGGTGATCCTGATTTGGCGTCACAAGGGCAATATCCAGCGTCTGATACAGGGTTCCGAATCCTGATTAATTCCTTATATACAGCTATTTCGATACGTCAATCCCGGGTATGCGTGGGGCCGCTTACGCTGGAATGACCGGTAACGTTTCGAGCGACCAGCGAGCCAGCACATCGCAGGCCGGGTCATCGACCTGGCCATGTAACAGGCGCAATGCTCCGGCATAGGCGATCATTGCACCGTTATCGGTGCAATATTCCAGCGCCGGGAAGTGAATCCGGGTACCTTGCACCTGTCCCAGCTTGTCGAGAACCTGCCGCAATCGTCGATTCGCACCGACGCCGCCGGCAACGACGAGATTCCGGTAACCAGTCTCCTCCAGTGCGCGTTTGCACTTGATACACAGCGTATCGACAACGGCTTGCTGGAAGGCAAATGCGATCTCGGCCCGCAACCTGTCGTCGAGTGGTGCATGTTGTTTAACGATATTTAGCGCCGCCGTTTTCAGTCCACTGAAACTGAAATCAAGTCCGGGGCGTTTGGTCATCGGTCGCGGGAATTCGAATCGGGATTGCGTCACCGAATCGGCAAGAGCCGCCAGTTCAGGGCCACCCGGGTATGGCAAATCCATCAATTTCGCGGTTTTATCAAAGGCTTCCCCGACCGCATCGTCGAGCGATTCACCAAGAATACGATAGTCACCGAGCATTCTGACATCTACCAATAGCGTATGTCCGCCCGATACCAACAACGCGACGAAGGGTAATTCAGGTTGTTCATCGGCCAACATCGGTGCCAGCAGATGTCCCTCCATGTGATGCACACCGAGCAACGGCTTATCGAGCGCCCAGGCCAACCCATGGGCGAGATTGGCGCCGACCATCAAGGCCCCGATCAATCCCGGGCCCCGGGTATAGGCGATGGCGTCAATCGCATCGATACCGCCGATTTCGTCCAGGATCTCGCCGAGCATCGGCGCTGCCTTGACAACATGATCACGTGAAGCAAGTTCCGGCACGACTCCACCGTACTCGCGATGCTTTGCAACTTGCGAGTAGAGACGCTGCCAGATCTGTCCGCTATCGCTATCGTAAACCGCGATACCGGTCTCGTCGCAGGAGCTTTCGATACCCAAAACTTTCATAAAAACAGGCTATTAATTACCGCTTGAGATTGATATTTGGTGCTGCCTCCTTATAATTGGCCGGCTCTTGAAGCCGGAGCCAGTAACATGGCGCCACCGTTAACTTACTGGATCAATAAATATGCCATCAGTTAAAGTAAAGGACAACGAACCATTTGATTTCGCACTGCGTCGTTTCAAGCGCTCTTGTGAAAAAGCGGGTGTCCTCACCGAAACCCGTCGTCGTCAACACTACGAAAAACCCACCGCCGTTCGCAAGCGCAAATCAGCCGCCGCAGTAAAGCGCAACTTCAAGCGCATTTCCAAGGATTTCGGTACTCGCAGACGTCTCTATTAAACCGGCGCGCCATGTCGAGTACGCTAAAACCAAAATTAATGTCCGACATGAAGTCATCGATGAAAAGCGGTGACAAACAACGTCTGGGTGTTGTCCGCCTGATACTCGCCGCAATCAAGCAAATTGAAGTCGACGAACGCATCGAACTTGACGATACCCGCATCCTCGCGGTGCTCGATAAAATGGCCAAGCAGCGCCGTGAATCAATCACCCACTATAGTGATGCGGGACGAGACGACCTGGTGGCGATCGAGCAGGCCGAGATCGACATCATCCAGGAGTACCTGCCGGAGGCGTTGTCCGAGGCAGAAATCAATGACCTCGTAGAACAGTCTATCGCTTCCACGGGTGCTGCCACCATTAAAGATATGGGCAAGTTAATGGCTGCGCTCAAACCCCAGCTGCAGGGGCGCGCAGATATGGGAAAAGTCAGCCAGCTAATCAAGTCGCGGCTCTCCGCCTAGCCACAATGCCAAATGTTTTCCAGTTCCTGGAAGTGCAACGCACCGATCCCGGTAAAAAACCGGCATTTGTGCGGGTAAACGAATTCGGCGAAATCTACGGCGATTACGAACAACAGGAGGCCGCCGAACAGGCCGAACGCTGCATCGAGTGCGGCAATCCTTATTGCGAGTGGAAATGCCCGGTCCATAACTATATTCCTAACTGGCTCAAACTGGTTGCCGAAGGCAACCTGATGGAAGCTGTCGAAATGTCTCACAAGACCAACAGCCTGCCGGAGGTTTGCGGACGCATCTGCCCCCAGGACCGGTTATGCGAAGGCGCCTGCACGCTGAATACCGGATTCGGTGCGGTCACGATCGGCTCGGTTGAAAAGTATATTACCGACAAGGCAATCGAGCTGGGCTGGACGCCCGACCTTTCCAATGTTACCGCCAGTGGTAAAAAAGCTGCGGTCATTGGCGCCGGCCCGGCCGGGATCGCCTGTGCCGACGTGTTGACCCGCAATGGCATATCCTGCGTGGTGTTCGACAAATACCCTGAAATCGGTGGCCTGTTGACCTTCGGTATCCCACCGTTCAAGCTCGAGAAAGAAGTCATCACGCGGCGCCGAAAGATGTTCGAGGATATGGGCATAGAGTTCCGCCTCAATACTGAAATTGGCAAAGACCTGGCGTTTGAGCAACTGCTCGCCGACTATGATGCAGTGTTCCTCGGCATGGGTACCTACACTTATATGAAAGGCGACTTTCCTGGTGAGGATAAACCGGGGGTTTACGAGGCCCTGCCTTACCTGGTCGCAAATATCTACGATCAAATCGAGTTCGGTGGTGACAAGCCCGCGTTTATCGACTTCAAGGACAAGCAGGTTGTCGTGCTGGGTGGCGGCGACACCGCAATGGACTGCGTCCGCACCGCGATCCGCCAGGGCGCAACCGGCGTTACCTGCGCCTATCGACGTGACCGCGCAAACATGCCTGGCTCGATGCGCGAAGTCGATAACGCAATGGAGGAAGGCATCGAGTTCCTGTACAACCGGCAACCGCTCGAGATTGTCGGCAACGGCAAGGTTGAAGGCATCAGGCTCATTTCCACCGAGCTCGGTGAGGCCGACGAACAGGGCAGACGCCGCCCGGAAGTCGTTCCTGGTTCCGAGGAGATCCTGCCCGCTGACGTGGTGGTGATTGCATTCGGTTTTCGACCGAGCCCGGCTGACTGGTTTGTTGACCATACCATCGCAATGGATGATGGCGGGCACGTTGTTGCCCCCGAACAGGCGGAATTCCCGTTTCAGACCAGTAATCCGAAGGTGTTTGCGGGTGGCGACATGGTGCGTGGTTCAGACCTGGTCGTGACCGCGATCTACGAGGGACGCCAGGCCGCTGAAGGCATTCTTGATTACCTGGAGGTTTGATGAGTCAACCGGTACTTAAGAATGATCGTTTGATCAGGGCATTGCTGCGCCAACCGACCGACACCACGCCCGTGTGGATAATGCGCCAGGCAGGTCGCTACCTGCCCGAGTACCGGGCAACGCGCAAACAGGCCGGTAGTTTTCTTGACCTGTGTAAAAACAAGGAACTCGCCTGCGAGGTCACGCTGCAGCCGTTGCGACGCTTCGATCTGGATGCGGCAATCCTGTTTTCCGATATCCTGACGATTCCGGACGCGATGGGACTCGGTCTTTATTTCGTTGAAGGCGAAGGCCCGAAATTCGAACGCCCGCTGCGCAGCCTGGTTGATATCAATGCCCTCGGCATTCCCGACCCGGGCGACAGCCTGAATTATGTGACCGATGCGGTCAGCCTGGTTCGACAGGAGCTGAATGGCCAGGTGCCGTTGATCGGATTTAGCGGCAGCCCGTGGACCCTGTCGACCTACATGGTCGAGGGCGGCAGTTCCAAGGAGTATCGCTATATAAAAGGAATGATGTACGAAAGCCCGTCAGCGCTACACCAGTTGCTAGATACCCTGGCTAGAGCGGTCACCGCTTATCTCAATGCACAAATCGAGGCTGGCGCGCAGGCCGTAATGATCTTTGATACCTGGGGTGGTGTGCTCACTCCGCAAACCTACCGTGACTTCTCACTCAACTACATGCAACAGATCGTCTCCGGCCTGAAGCGTGAACATGAAGGGCAGATCATCCCGGTGACATTGTTCACCAAGGGCGGTGCGCAGTGGTTGGAAAACATTGCAGATACCGGTTGCGATGCGCTCGGACTCGACTGGACAATTGACATTGACGAGGCGCGCTCGCGTGTCGGAGACAGGGTCGCATTACAGGGTAACCTCGATCCCTGCGTGCTGTATGCCGATCCTGAAACCATCCGCGCAAAAGTACAGGACATCATTGCTCGGTTCGGCAACCATCCGGGACACGTTTTCAATCTCGGGCATGGTATTCACCCGGCGGTCGACCCCGATCACCTGGGTGTTCTGATCGATTCGGTTCACGAATTCGGTTTTGACATTCGTAAATGACGCCGCCAAAAGCGGCGTCATCCCGGAGAGTGCGCCAGCTCTTATCCGGGATCCAGAAGTAACATCGAAGGTAAATTGTAAATGGGGATTCCGCGGTCAAACCGCGGGACGACAACGGCTGGGCTCAGCGGAATGATAACTGGGCTCAAAAGATGTCTTCGACGATCTCATCTTCAGTCTCGGGAGCGTTGACTACCACCCCGCCCGAGCTACTACTGCTATTCGATCTCGCCAGGGTTTTTTCTTTTGGCGCATTATCAACACGAAAAACTTCGAACAGGCTGTTACGGGTATCAACATCCGCTCGTTTTCCGGTTTCACCATCGATACGAATGGTGATCAGGCCTTCGGGTTGTTCCTGCAAATTTTCCGGCCGCCCTTCAAGCGCAGCACGCATAAAACCGATCCACATGGGCAGGGCCGCGCGCCCTCCGGTTTCACGGTTACCCATATGACGCTGGTTATCAAATCCCACCCAGGTAGTCGTCACTACCTGGTCATTAAAACCGCTAAACCAGGCATCAATTTGATCGTTGGTGGTTCCCGTTTTCCCCGCGATATCGTTGCGACCCAATGCTTTCGCGCGCACTGCGGTACCGCGTTGCACCACTTCACGCATCATCGATCGCATGATGTAGGCATTCTGTGCTGATATCACGCGTGGCGCATATCGGCGCCCCGGTTCTGCGGACGACCCTTCAATCGCGACAGCAATACCGCTCTCGAGTTCATCTGTGCCATCAGCCGAGGGCTGACTTTCGTCGCTTGCCTTAACCGCTGCGGCCTCCTGTTCCACCTCCTGTTGTGCAATGGCCGCGGCTTCAATTGCCGTTAGCTGGTCCAGGCTTTCCGTTTCGCATCCCTGGCAAACGGTTTGGGGATTATGCTGGTAAATTACCTCGCCGGTGCCCGACTCGACCCTACTTATAATATAGGGATCTATCAGATAGCCGCCGTTGGAGAACACCGCGTAGGCCCGGGCCATCTGCAAGGGCGAAAATGTTCCGCTACCGAGAGCCAGCGATAAGTCGTATGGCATGTGCTCGCGTTCGAATCCAAAGCGCTGGATGTAACTGGTGGCATAGCGCAGACCGATCGACTGCAATATGCGGATAGAGACCAGGTTACGCGATTTAACGAGCGCTTCTCGCATTCGCGTAGGACCGTAGAATTTTCCCGAGTAATTTTCCGGACGCCAGGTGGCCTCCAGCGAGTCATCGTCAAAAACCACCGGTGCATCATTGATGATAGTCGCCGCGGTAAAGCCTTTTTCCAGGGCAGCCGAGTATATAAACGGTTTGAAGTTCGAACCCGGTTGACGTCGCGCCTGCGTTGCACGATTAAACTTGTTCTTGAAGTAATCGAAACCACCCACCATTGCCTGGATGCCCCCATCCGAGGGATCGATCGACACCAGGGCGCCATCTACCGTGGGCACGTCAGCGAGTAACCACTTTGAATCACGCCACTCGAGCCATATCACGTCGCCGACCGCGAGCACGTCCTCAATTTTTTCCGGTTTCGGTCCCTGGTTGTCAACATCGATAAACTTTGCGGCCCAATCGATACCACCCTCGAACAGCATGACAATTTGCTCATAATTCGAAATCAGTACGGTCGCGCTCTCGGGCACACCCTCGGTGCTACCATCTGCGCTCGGGGGGATGGCCTCGTTAATCGAGATTACGACACCCTTGCGTAATCCCCCAATTTGCTCGTCGAGCACCATCTCCTCTTCAAAAGGGTCTTCGATAACCTCGGTCAAATCGATCTTGTCAATCACTCCACGGTAACCGTGTCGTCGATCGTAATCGAGCAAGGCACTACGCAGCTCACGGTTAGCGACTGCCTGAAGTTCACCATCTATCGTTGTGTAAACCTTGAGGCCTGCCTTGTAAACCTCTTCACCATACTGTTCGAATAACTGCGCCCGCACCTGCTCGGACACATACTGGGCCTCGGCAGAGATTCGGGTTTTATGTAACTCGGCGGTTATCGGTTCGTTGAGCGCCAGTTGGAATTCCTCCTCCTCGATATAATTCAGGATACGCATGCGCCCGAGAATGTAGTTACGGCGAATCAGCGCCCGATCCGGGTTGGATATCGGATTGTACTTGGACGGCGCCTTGGGTAACCCAGCAATCATTGCTGCCTGCGCCAGGGTCAGGTCCCCAAGCTGCTTGTCGTAGTAAACCTGCGATGCTGCACTTATGCCATATGCACGATGACCGAGAAAAATTTTATTGAGGTAAAGCTCTACGATCTTTTCCTTGTCCAATTCGCTTTCGATCTTCCACGCGAGCAGGATTTCATTGAACTTGCGTGCATAGGTCTGTTCCGGGCTCAGGAAAAAATTTCGAGCGACCTGCATGGTTATGGTACTTCCGCCGCGGGTTTTTCGGCCGGTGGTCGCAACCTCGTAGGCAGCAGCACCCAACGCATAAAAATCGATGCCCGAATGATTCCAGAATTGATCATCCTCAACCGCGACCACGGCATCAATCAGGTAACGCGGAATCTTGTCGAAATTCACGGGGATACGACGATGTTCCCCGAACTCGGCCAGCAAGATTTCATTCTTGTCATAAATGCGCAACGGCACCTGGTACTGGGCATCTTCAAGATGCTCGATGGAAGGCAGCGTGGGAACCAAAACAGCATAGATATAAAACGCCCCTGCGATCAGAACGATCGAACCCGCGGCAAACAACCAAGAGACAATTTTTACTAGCTTTTTCATTAAGTTAGGCTATACACATAAACGGTTACATGAAAAGTATCGACAAGTATAGATTCTTGCACTAGACTCCTTTTTGTTTAATCAGAATAATTTAACATTTTAAATACTTACGACTAGATCTTAATGTAATTTATCATAGTAAGATCGAGTATCACAGGCACATTGACGAGGGATACCGGTGTTTTTATCGCGTAAAAAACCGCCGCTTATTGGGCTAGATATCAGTTCTACATCGGTCAAGTTGATGGAACTCAGCAAAACCGGTTCCAGTTACCGAATAGAAGGTATCGGGGTAGAACCCCTTCCAGCTAACGCGGTCGTCGAGAAAAACATCGCCGAAGTCGAATCAGTAGGCGAGAGTGTAAAGCGTGCGCTCGCCAAGTCAAAAATAAAAACCAAGTATTGTGCCATTGCTGTTTCCGGTTCATCGGTCATCACGAAGAAAATCACCATGCCTGCCAGTCTTTCCGAAGACGAGATGGAAGGCCAGATCCAGCTCGAGGCCGACCAGTATATTCCATATCCCCTCGAGGAAGTAAATCTTGATTTCCACGTTATCGGTGAAACCGATACCAATCCCGAAACTGTTGACGTTCTGCTGGCTGCCTGTCGCAGCGAGAACGTCGACGATCGCGTCGCGGCGGTCGAACTTGCCGGCCTGACACCCAAAATTGTCGATATCGAGGCCTACACGGTCGAAACCGTATTCTCTGCAATGGCGTCTCAAATGCCGGACGAAGGTATGGACAAGACCATTGCCATTGTTGACATCGGTGCGACCATGACCAGTCTCAGCGTGATTCACAATCACAACTTGATCTATACGCGTGAACAGAATTTTGGCGGCAAACAGTTGACCGAAGAAATTATGCGCCGCTACGGCTTATCCTATGAAGAGGCCGGGCTCGCCAAGCGCCAGGGTGGTTTGCCGGATAACTATGAACCCGAAGTACTCGAGCCCTTTAAAGAGACCACCGCCCAGCAGGTTAGCCGTTTTCTGCAGTTCTTTTACTCGGCTGGAGGCCCGATCGGTGATATTGATCACCTGGTACTGGCCGGTGGCACCGCCGCATTGCCAAATCTGGCAGAACTGACCGAATCCCACATTGGTGTTCCGACCTCGATTGCAAACCCTTTTGCGGACATGTCTGCCACGAGTCGCGTCAACAAGGCTAATCTCGAAGCAGATGCACCCGCCTTCCTGATTGCTGCGGGACTAGCCATCCGAGGAGTCGAATACTCATGATCATTACCAAGATCAACCTACTCCCCTGGCGCGAAGAGCTGCGCCAGGAGCAGAAAAAAGAATTCTTCATGATGGCGTTTATGAGCATTGTGTTGGCTGGAGCCATTTACGGTTTAGTTTATTTCCAGATGCAGTCAAAAATAGACTACCAGCTATCGCGCAATAATTTCATGACCAATGAAATCAAAAAACTTGATGATGAAATCAAGGAAATTCGGGAACTGCAAAAAGTACGACGTAGCCTGGTTGAACGTATGGAGGTTATCCAGGATTTGCAGGCAAGCCGTCCTTCAATCGTACATCTGTTCAGCGAAATTGTTTCAACGGTTCCGAATGGTGTTTACCTCGAATCGCTAACCCAGACCGGGAGTAACCTGTTGATCAACGGCGAAGCAGAATCCAACGCTCGGGTTTCAACCTATATGCGCAACCTGTCCGCTTCGGATTGGCTCAAGGATCCGAATCTAACCGTTATCGAGATTGAAGATATCACGGTTAATCGCATCAGCACCTTCACCCTGACGGTAAAACAGACATCGCCGAATGCGACTGAAGAGGAAAGCGATGATGGAGGTCTGAAATGAATTGGGAAGAGATCCAGCATCACCTTGAACCCGACAACATAGGCTCTGCGCCGAAGGGTATCAAGCTTAGCGTATGCCTCTTCTTGATGGTGGCGATCATTGGCGCGGGCATTTACTTCCTCACCCTGGACCAGTTGAAAGTCCTGGAACGACACGAAAAGAAGGAAGTTGAGCTTAAAGAAGAATTCAAGGTCAAGGCAGACCAGGCTGCAAAGCTTGAACTATATAAAGAGCAACTTGCCGAAATGGAAGCCTCTTTCGGCGCGTTGTTGCGACAGTTACCGGAAACCACCGAGGTAGAGTCCCTGTTGGTTGACGTGTCGCAAACTGGTCTTGCCGCGGGTCTCGAGATCAAAAAGTTCAAGCCCAGCGCAGAAGAAAAGAAAGGATTTTACGCCGAATTGCCGATTTCTCTCGAAGTCTCGGGTTCTTACCACCAGCTTGCCACTTTTATCAGCGGCATCGCTGCGTTACCCCGTATTGTCACCATCAGCGATATGAAGCTGGAGCCGTTCGAGAAGGATGATCTGAGCGGGAAGCTGAAAATGGCAGCGACTGCCAAGACCTATCGTTACCTTCAGGAGGATGAGCAATGACAGGACGCTCAAAAGCCTCTCCGAAATTTATTCTTCTGGGTATTCTTGCCACGCTGCTTTCAGGCTGCGGTGCCGGTCTCGGGGATCTGCAACAATTCGTGCAGGAGATCAGGGAGCGTCCGCCCGGACGGATCGAACCGATCCCGGAGTTTCAACCGTACCAGAATTTTGAGTACGCCTCGCACGATTTACGTGACCCTTTCAAGCTGGTCGATTTCAGGCGTCCCGACGAAAATCCTGAAGAAATTAACGAACTCGCCTCGGGCCTTAGACCCGACATCGATCGAGTGAGAGAACCGCTTGAAGACTTCCCTCTTGATACGCTGCGCCTGAAGGGCACTATCGACGATAAAGACGGCATCAAATGGGGCCTTATTTTTGCACCCGATAATACGATTCATCGTGTGATCGAGGGTAACTACATGGGACAGAACCATGGCCGAATTCTTTCGGTTACTGACCAGATTATTGAATTAACAGAAATTGTCCCTGACGGTCTGGGAAACTATATCGAGCGCTCATCGGCGGTCGCGCTGATTGAGTAACGAGAGGAAACACCATGAAAAGTGTGAGTAGTAAAATGAAAATAACGGGATTACTGAAAGCCTCGCTGGCGGGACTGCTCCTGTTGGCCTTTGGCGACGCTTCGGCACGGGCACTGATCGGTCTCGATTACTCGGTGATGACGGGCAACACGGTCCAGGTGGTGTTTACCTTCGACGATACCGCTGTTGCACCACGCACTTTTACAATCGACGAACCCGCCCGTATCGCGCTCGATTTTAGCGAAACCGAAAACAAGCTGCAGCAACGCAGCATGCAGGTAGGCATCGGTTCGATGCAAAGTATCATAACCGCCGCCTCCAAGAATCGAACCCGCGTCGTACTCAACCTTTCCCAGAAGGCTGATTACGCCACCAGTGTTAGTGGCAACCAGGTTACCCTGACCCTCGCTGGCGGAGATCAAAGCGTTCTGCCTGCGTCTGCCTCCCAACCCGCTGCCAGCGGAACCACAAGTATTACCGAATCCACACCGGCGGTATCGGCTATCGCCAAGGGCGTCACCAATGTTGATTTCAAACGCGGTCCGAATGGAGAGGGACGCGTCATAATTGATCTCACGTCTACCTCTATCAGTACCGACGTATGGCGTGAAAATAATATTGTCTATGTCGAGATGATCGGTTCACAGTTACCCAACGAATTGCAGCGTCGCATGGACGTTAGTGACTTTGCAACACCGATCAGCTACATCGACGCCATTCAGGAAGGCGCCAATATTCGTATGGCGATCTCGTCGCTCGGCGATTTCGAACATCTCGCCTACCAGACCGATCGAGTTTATACGATTGAAGTTGCCCCGATATCGAAGGAAGAAGAGGAAAAGAAGAAGAAAGAAAAATTCGGCTTTACCGGCGAAAGACTGTCACTTAACTTCCAGGATATCGAAGTACGTTCGGTGCTGCAGCTGCTCGCCGATTTCACCGGTCTCAACCTGGTTGTTTCAGACTCGGTTGAAGGAAACCTGACACTGCGTTTGAAAAATGTACCCTGGGACCAGGCGATGGATATCATCCTCAAGACCAAGGGCCTGGATCAACGCAAGGCCGGTAACGTAATCCTGATCGCACCGACTGATGAAATAGCGGCACGCGAAAAGCTCGAACTCGAGTCGCGCAAGCAGGTGGAAGAACTCGAGCGCCTGCGGACCGAGTTTATCAAGGTCAACTACGCCAAGGCGGCTGACATGGCTGATCTTCTGAAATTGAAGGATAACGCGATCCTGTCACCGCGCGGTTCGGTCAGCGTCGACGAACGCACCAATACCCTGCTGATCAAGGACACCAACTCCAGCCTGTCGAATGTTCGCATACTGCTTGCCGAGTTGGATATCCCGGTGCGCCAGGTATTAATCGAATCCCGGGTGGTCATTGCCAACGATGACTTCAGCAAGGAGCTGGGTGTGCGCTTCGGTATCAGCAACGATAGCCAGGGAGCGCTGCAAGTACCGGGAGAAACCACCGTTACCGCCGGCAACCTTACCGGTATTACAAGCCTGGTGAATGACAATACCTTCAACGCACTGGATGGACTGAATGTTAACCTGCCGGTGCAAAACCCGGCCGGTAGCTTCGCACTGGCGCTGGCCAAGCTACCGCTTGGAACCCTGCTTGAACTGGAACTTTCGGCCGCGCAAATTGAAGGCCGTGGCGAAGTCGTATCGAGCCCACGCGTCATCACGGCTGATTCACATACCGCGCGTATCGAGCAGGGTGTGGAGATTCCCTATCTCGAACTCGACGACGGCGACGCGACTTTGAAATTTAGAAAAGCCGTCCTCTCGCTCGAGGTTACACCACAAATCACGCCGGACGACCGCGTTATCATGGATCTTGACGTACACAAGGATAACGTCGGTGAAACCGTGGCCTTTGGTGCCGGATTATCAGCGCCGAGTATTGATACGCGCGAAGTACAATCGCAACTACTGGTCGATAATGGTCAAACCGTAGTGCTCGGCGGTATCTATGAAACCGAAAAAACAAGCCAGGTGACCCGGGTACCATTCTTCAGCGATCTGCCATTCATCGGAAACCTGTTCAAGTCAACGATTGAAGTTGATGACCGCACCGAGTTACTGATATTTGTTACACCGAAAATCCTGCAGGGTGCAAACCTCGATATCCGTTAAGCCGGAAAATCAGGCGATTAAAAGGCAGCCCGGGTGGCTGCCTTTTTTTTGTTTGCGGTTATCATAGCCGCATGAACCAACGCAACATCATCCTGGTCGGCCCGATGGGTTCCGGCAAATCGACGATTGGCAATATCATTGCCGGGCGTCTACACCGCGAATTCCGGGACAGCGATCACTACATCGAGGAACGCACCGGCGTTGATATCGCACGGATCTTCGACATCGAAGGTGAACAGGGATTTCGTGACCGCGAATCCAATGCGCTGCGCGAGCTGCTGAGCGAAAATAATTGCGTTATCGCGACCGGCGGTGGCTCCGTATTGCGTAGTGAAAACCGGCAACTGCTGAAACAAAGAGGGTACATCGTGTTTCTCGACACAACGGTAAACCAACAGCTACAACGCCTGCGGCGTGACAAGAAAAGACCACTGCTACAGACCGAGAATCCACGAGAACGACTTGAATCGCTGTTGGCGGATCGACGACCGATTTATCTTGATCTTGCAGACCTGGTGGTTAAAACCGACAAGCGCGTGGCGCGGCGCCTCGCAGCTGATATCATTAACCAGTTGCCCGACAGTTTGAAATAAACATGCACATCAACCACAGGCTTGAGGTAGATCTTGGCGATCGCGGTTACCCGATTTATATCGGCACCGACTTGCTCGGTGAAGCCGAAATATTCGAGCAGCACATCCACGGCCGCTCGGCGTTAATCGTATCCAATTCCACCGTCGCGCCGCTTTATATTGATGCTGTTCAGCAGGCACTCGATGGCGCAGGCATTCGTCGCGACGAGATCATTCTCGAGGACGGTGAGCAATACAAGACGATGGCGGCGGTAGAGTCTACCATCGATTTGCTGCTTACCCGGCGACATGATCGACGTACGACGCTCATCGCGCTGGGTGGCGGTGTGATTGGCGATATTGCCGGTTTTGCGGCGAGCATTTATCAGCGGGGTGTGAATTTTATCCAGATCCCGACGACATTGCTGTCACAGGTGGATTCGTCGGTCGGCGGTAAAACCGGTGTTAATCATCCACTCGGTAAAAATATGATCGGTGCCTTCTTCCAGCCACAGTGCGTGATCGCCGATATCAATACCCTGAAGACCCTGCCTGCAAGGGAGTTGAGCGCCGGTCTCGCCGAGGTGATCAAGTACGGTTTGATTTGCGATGCCGATTTTTTCAACTGGCTCGAGAGCAACATGGCAGGCCTGCTGAAACTGGATCAGGAATTACTCGCACAAGCGGTCATGGTCTCTTGCCAGGACAAGGCGCGCGTGGTTGAACAGGACGAACGCGAGGCAGGACTGCGCGCGATCCTGAATCTCGGGCACAGCTTCGGGCACGCGATCGAAACCGTGAAGGGGTACGGCATCTGGCTGCATGGCGAGGCCGTGGCGGCCGGCATGGTCATGGCCATCGACTTATCGATTCGCGAGGGATGGATCGACGAGGATGTCCGACAGCGTACTATCGCGTTGTTGCAGCAGGCAGGATTGCCGGTGACGCCGCCCGACGACATCTCGATCGAGCAATATCTCGAGACCATGTCGATCGACAAGAAGGCGGTTGACGGCAAGATCAACCTGGTTTTATTAAAAGCGATTGGTGATGCCTTCGTGACCGCTGATTATAACCATGACAAGCTAGTGCAGACGCTAGGCCCCTGAATTGGCGCACCAATTCGGTGCAACTCCGGTTTAACCTGACCACCTGATTTCTAATATCCGAAACTCGCGGGTATACTACTTAGCCTTTTGGCCGCGTGAAAATTCCGCTTCACCCTGGCCCATCGGACAGCGGACTGCAATGGCGTCCCTGTGTAATGACCGATTTGGAAACATGAGCAAGAACCAGGAACTGACAGGTCTCTACCACCCCGGCTTTGAAAAAGATAGCTGCGGTTTCGGACTAATCGCCAATATCGACGACAAGCCGAGCCATTGGCTGGTCCAGACTTCGATTGAAGCACTCGGGCGCCTGACGCATCGAGGCGCCGTTGCGGCCGATGGAAAATCGGGTGACGGTTGTGGCCTGCTGCTAAAGAAACCGGATGCTTTCCTGCGGGCCAAAGCCGCCGAACTCGGTATTCATTGCGCCCGACGTTACGCAGTGGGGCTGGTTTTTATCTCTCCCTTTGACGATGAAACCGAAACTTCCCAGGCCGTCATTTCAGAAAAAATCGCCGACCATGGGCTCGAGGTCGCGGGCTGGCGGGAAATGCCAATCGATAAGTCAGCCTGTGGGGAGGAAGCGCTGCAATCGCTGCCGGCAATTTACCACGTCTATGTTAATGCGCCCGACGAGCTATCCCGCGCCGAATTCAACCGTTCGCTTTACCTGGCGCGTCGTGCCGCCGGTAAAGCCTTTGAAGCGCAGGAAAACAGCCGTATCGAGGAATACTATTACATCTCGAGCATGTCCAACGACGTGCTGTCTTACAAAGGTCTGATCACACCGGAAAACCTGCCGATTTTTTATCCGGACCTGAGCGATCCTGCGCTGGAATCGGCAATCTGTGTCTTCCATCAACGCTTCTCGACCAATACCTGGCCGCAATGGAAGCTGGCCCAACCGTTTCGCTACCTCGCCCACAATGGCGAGATCAACACGATCCAGGGCAACCGCAACTGGGCAAACGCGCGTGCCTACAAGTTCAAATCCGAGCTGCTGCCGGACATCGAGGCGATTCGGCCGATCGTGAACATGACCGGCTCCGATTCAAGTTCGCTCGATAACATGCTCGACTTCCTGCTCTCCGGTGATATGGACCTGTTCCGTGCGGTACGCCTGCTGATTCCCCCGGCATGGCAGAATGTCGATCACATGGATCCGGCACTGCACGCCTTTTACGAATTTTCGTCGATGCACATGGAACCCTGGGATGGACCGGCCGGGATCGTGCTGACCGACGGTCGTCATGCCTGTTGCGTCATGGATCGCAACGGTTTGCGCCCGGCACGGTGGGTGCAGACCCGGGACCGGCACATCACGCTTGCCTCGGAAATCGGCGTCTGGGACTACACGCCGGAAGACGTCATTGCCAAGGGGCGGCTGAAACCGGGTGAAATGATCGCGATTGATACCAAGACCAGCAAAATGCTGATGTCCGACGATATTGACAAGCAATTGCAAAATCGCCATCCCTACGAAATCTGGTTGCGGGACCGACTCATCCGCCTGAGCGCCAACCCGGTTAATTCACCTTTCTCGGCCCTGGCGATGACCAGGGAAACCCTGACGCGCCTGGAAAAACTGTTCCAGGTCAGCTTCGAGGAACGCGACCAGATACTAAAGGTGCTGGCCCAGGATTCCCAGGAAGCGACGGGTTCAATGGGTGATGATACCCCGTTACCGGTGTTATCCAGCCACCACCGCCCACTGTTCGACAGCTTTCGGCAGCAATTTGCCCAGGTCACGAATCCGCCGATCGATCCACTGCGTGAAAAAATCGTCATGTCGCTGGAAACCTGCTTCGGACGTGAACATAATTTATTCAACGAGGCCGCGGAGCATGCCGACCGCCTGATCGTCAGCTCGCCGATTCTGTCCGAGCAGAAGTATGTCGACCTGCTGGCCTGGCACGACAAGGGCTACGCCCACGAAATCATCTCGCTCGGTTACGATCCCGATAAGAAGTCACTCAAACAGGCGATCATCGACGTTCAGGATCAGGCCGAAAAAGCCTCGCGCAGGGGCATTGTTATCGTCGTGCTCAGCGACAAGGATATCCCCCGAAATCAACTCATCGTGCACGCGGGACTGGCAACCGGTGCCGTACACCATCGACTCAGCAACACCGGCGGCCGCTGTGATACCAACATCGTGGTTGAAACCGGCAGCGCGCGCGATTCGCACCAGATGGCGGTGCTACTCGGATTTGGCGCCACCGCGATTTATCCTTACCTGGCCTATGCCAGTATTGTCGGCATGACCCGCACCGGCGAACTACCGGAGCTGACCTGCCCGAACACCGGCACCAACTATCGCCGCGGTATCAACAAGGGGCTCTACAAGATTATCTCCAAAATGGGAATTTCCACCATCGCCAGCTATCGGGGTGCACAGCTTTTCGAGATTGTCGGACTGCACCGGGACGTGGTCGACCTGTGCTTTCCGGGAACCACCTGCCGGATCGACGGCATCAGCTTTGACGAACTCGAGGCCGAGCAGAAGGCACTGAACAAGCTCGCCTGGAATCCTCGAAAAACCATCGAACAGGGCGGTCTGCTGAAATATATCCACGGTGGCGAGTACCACGCCTACAACCCGGATGTCGTGCATGCCCTGCAAGCAGCGGTGAACAGCGGTAACTACGACGACTGGAAAAAATACAGCAACATCGTTAATAACCGTCCCCCAACTGCTTTGCGCGACCTGATGCACCTGAAACCGCAGCAGTCGATCGATATCGATAAGGTCGAACCCGGCGACAATATCCTCGCCCGTTTTGATTCTGCCGGGATGTCGCTCGGCGCGCTTTCGCCGGAAGCACATGAAACCCTGGCGCAGGCAATGAACCAGCTTGGCGGACGCTCCAACTCGGGTGAAGGCGGTGAAGATCCGGCGCGTTTCGGCACCGACAAGGTTTCCAGGATCAAGCAGGTCGCGTCGGGCCGCTTCGGCGTGACGCCGCACTACCTGGTCAATGCCGAGGTGTTGCAAATCAAGATTGCCCAGGGCGCCAAGCCGGGCGAAGGTGGCCAACTGCCCGGTAACAAGGTCAACCAGCTAATTGCACGACTGCGCAATTCAGAACCCGGAATCACGTTGATTTCTCCACCCCCGCACCACGATATTTATTCGATCGAAGACCTGGCACAGTTGATATTCGACCTGAAGCAGGTTAACCCGCAGGCGCTGGTTTCGGTCAAGCTCGTGGCCGAGGCAGGCGTTGGCACCGTCGCCGCGGGCGTCGCCAAGGCTTACGCTGACCTGATTACGATTGCCGGCCATGACGGCGGCACGGGCGCGAGCCCGCTGACATCGGTTAAGTATGCCGGGTCTCCATGGGAGCTGGGCCTGTCCGAAACCCACCAGGTGCTGCGCGCCAACAAGTTACGCAGCAAGGTTCGGGTGCAGACCGATGGCGGTCTTAAGACCGGTCTCGATGTGGTCAAGGCCGCGATCCTCGGGGCCGAAAGCTTCGGCTTCGGCACTGGCCCGATGGTAGCGATGGGCTGCAAGTACCTGCGCATATGTCACCTCAATAACTGCGCCACCGGTGTCGCCACTCAAAATGACCTGCTGCGCGAGCTGCATTACGTCGGCACTGTTGAAAAAGTTAAAAACTATTTTCGCTTTATTGCCGAGGAGGTGCGTGAAATCCTGGCCTCACTCGGGGTAGTCAAGCTTGAAGACCTGATCGGTCGCACCGATTTACTTGAAGTCGAGGCCGGCAATACCTCGAGCCAGCAAAACCTGAACCTTGCCCCGATCCTGTCGGACGCCGGTGTCGATAACGCGTTACCACAATATTGCATCGAGGAGCGCAATCCACCCTGGGATAAGGCCGAACTCGCCGAGCAAATGGTGACCGATTGTATCGACGCGATTAAAAATGCCAGCAGCGGTGAATTCGAATACCAGGTCAACAATACGCATCGCTCGATAGGCGCACGTCTGTCCGGTGAAATCGCGCGTCTTCATGGTAACCATGGCATGTCTGACGCACCTGTCACGTTGCGCCTTAGCGGTACCGCTGGACAGAGCTTCGGTGTCTGGAATGCGGGGGGTCTCAATATGTATCTCGAAGGCGATGCCAACGATTACGTCGGCAAGGGCATGGCCGGGGGCAGGATCGTCATCTCGCCACCGCGCAACAGCCACTTCAAATCACAGGATGCAACCATCATCGGCAATACATGCCTCTACGGTGCGACCGGTGGCAAGTTGCTTGCCGCGGGACTCGCCGGGGAACGTTTCGCGGTACGCAACTCGGGTGCCCACGCGGTCGTCGAGGGCGTTGGCGACCATGGCTGTGAGTACATGACGGGCGGTATAGTTACAATTCTGGGAAACACCGGTTACAATTTTGGGGCTGGCATGACCGGTGGCATTGCGTATGTACTTGACCTCGACCGCAACTTCATTGACCGGGTTAACAAGGAGCTTATCGATATCCATCGCATCGCGGACGAATCGATGGAAAGCCATCGCGTCTACCTGCAGGCTGCGATCAACGAGTATGTCGAGGAAACCCGCAGCGAGTGGGGCCAGTACATACTCGAAAACTTCAACCACTTCCAGCGCAAGATCTGGATGGTCAAGCCGAAAGCGGCCGAGTTTGATTCTCTACTCGAAACCCTGCAAAGCAATGCCGCGTAGCAGACGGGCTCAGGCTTAGTCGCGATGGCAGGAAGGATTCCGCGTAATTTTATCGATGACCTGCTCAACCGGGTCGATATTGTCGAGGTTATCGACAGCCGCGTGCCGTTAAAGAAGAAAGGTCGCGAGTACTGGGCCTGCTGTCCCTTCCATGGTGAGAAAACCGCGTCTTTTTCGGTTAGCTCGACCAAGCAGTTTTACCATTGTTTCGGCTGCCAGAAATCGGGTAACGCGGTCGGTTTTCTGATGGACTATGACCACATGGAGTTCGTCGAGGCCGTCGAGGCGCTGGCACAATCGCTCGGACTCGAGGTTCCCTATGAAAAGGGCAGCGCGCCGCCCAAGCCGGCGCCGGGGCTCGAATCAATGTACCAGTCACTGGAGCAATGCGCGAAACATTTTCAAGACCGGCTGAAGCAGACTCCGGATGCGATCGAATACCTGAAAAATCGAGGCATCAGCGGCCAGACCGCGAAGGCGTTTACCATCGGCTACGCGCCACCGGGCTGGAACAACCTCGATGGCGATGAGAAGCAGCTTGTCGACACCGGCATGCTGGTAAAAAAAGAGACGGGTAAACCTTATGATCGCTTCCGCCATCGGCTGATGTTTCCGATTCGGGATCGTCGCGGCCGCACCATTGCCTTCGGCGGGCGCGTGATCAATCCCGAGGACAATCCAAAGTATCTGAACTCTCCGGAATCGCCACTGTTCCATAAAAGTGATGAAATTTATGGGCTCTATGAACTCAAGAGAGACGTCACCAATATCGAACGTATCTTTATAACCGAGGGATACATGGACGTCGTCGCGCTCGCCGAACACGGGGTGAAAACCGCGGTGGCGACGCTCGGTACCGCGATCAATAATCGGCAAATCGAGACGCTGTTTCGCGTCTGTAAAAACCTCGTGTTTTGTTTCGATGGCGATGCCGCCGGCAAGAAAGCGGCCTGGCGCTCGCTCGAACAATGCCTGGCCTCACTCAAGGAGGGGCGTCTGGCGAAATTCCTGTTCCTGCCTGAGGGCCAGGATCCGGATAGCTTTATCAGCGAATTCGGCAGCAAGGCATTCAACCAGCAAGTAGATGCATCCTCCACCCTGACCGAGTACCTGTTTGAAACCCTGCTGGCGGAATGCGACACCAGGACACCCGAGGGCCGGGCACAGCTTCTCGACCGCCTGCGACCCTACTTCAAGCAGATTCCGCTACAGAGCCTGAAGGACCAGATACTGGCCGAGGTCGAGCAGCGTATCGGACAGCGGATCGATACGCGTATGTTGCGGCTGCTCGGCGAGGAGAAGCCCGCTACAGCGGCTTTTAACAGGCTGCCCGAGCAGCACTGGACCCCCACCCGACTCGCCATTAACCTGCTGCTGAAGAAACCCGCGCTGGCGCTGTCGACCGGCACTCACGACGAACTTGCCGATAGCGGTATACCCGGGATTGATCTCCTGCTCAAGCTTCTCGATCGTATCCACGATGAGCCTGAAATCAGCACCCAGAACCTGCTTGATCGCTTCAAAGGTGACGATCACGAAACCCACCTTTACAAGCTCGCCGCGATGGAACCGCCGGTAGAGGATGACGAAAGCCTGGAGCGGATGTTTGCCGATTGCCTGGAAAGGCTCCAGAACCAGTATGTCAATCATCGACAGCGGCAATTGATAACCAAACTACAATCGGGTGAAACGCTTTCCGACGCGGAAAAGCTGGAACATAAAAAATTGTTCACTAATCAAATATAAGACACTCCTTATCTTGGAAAATCCAAATAAAGTCTTATATACTGGGGTGTTCACTGAAACTTTTACCAAATTCGAGGCATCATGGATCAAGATCAGCAATCCCGGCTTAAAGAACTCATTGCCAAAGGCAAGGAACAGGGCTTTCTGACCTACACCGAAGTAAACGATCATTTGCCTGAAGGGATCGTTGAACCGGAGCAGATTGAAGACATCATCCGTATGATCAACGACATGGGCATCAAGGTCCATGAGTCAGCACCGACAGAATCCACGGACATACTGAGCGATACCGAGACCGAGCCGGACGAAGACGCGGCCGAGGAAGCGGCCGCAGCGTTAGCTTCACTCGACAGCGAGTTCGGACGTACTACCGACCCGGTGCGCATGTACATGCGTGAAATGGGGACGGTCGAACTGCTTACCCGCGAGGGTGAAATCAAGATCGCCCGCCGCATCGAAAACGGCCTCAACCAGGCGATAAGCTCGCTCGCTCGCTATCCTGACACGATGCGCTTGATCTTCGAACGCTATAACGAGGTGAAGGAAGACAAGGCCAAGCTGAGCGATCTGCTGGTAGGTTTCGTCGACCCGACTGAAGATCCCAACTCTATCCCCCTGCCAGCGGCAGCGCAGGTCAGCGAAGACGATGAAGACGCTGACGTCGATGATACCGGCCCGGACCCGGAGGAAGCCGCAAAACGCTTCACTACCATTGAGCGCGCGTTTAACCGCGCCATGAACTGTATCCCCAAGGGTGACGTCAAGGGATACGAGCGCAATATGAACCGCGCCGTTAACGAACTGATGGAGATTAAGCTGCTACCGCTGTTTATCGACAGGCTCAGCATCAACCTGAAAGACGTTATCAACCGCATCCGGACCAACGAACGTACCATTCTTGACATCTGCGTGAAACAGGCGAATATGCCGCGCCGGACATTCATCGAAACCTTCAAGGCCAACGAGACCAATCTTAACTGGATCGATACCCACTTGAAGTCAGGAGAGAAATATGTCAAGACTCTTGGAAGCTGCAAAGAGGAAATTCTGCGTTACCAGAAGCGCCTGAAAAACATCGAAAAGGCCTCCAACCTGTCGATCCACGAAATCAAGGAGATTAATCGCAAGATGTCGATCGGCGAAGCCAAGGCACGCCGCGCGAAAAAGGAAATGATCGAGGCCAACCTGCGACTGGTCATCTCGATCGCGAAAAAATACACCAATCGCGGACTGCAGTTCCTCGACCTGATCCAGGAAGGCAACATCGGCCTGATGAAGGCAGTGGATAAATTTGAGTATCGCAGGGGCTATAAATTTTCGACCTACGCCACCTGGTGGATACGCCAGGCCATCACGCGTTCAATCGCGGACCAGGCACGCACCATCCGCATCCCGGTGCATATGATCGAGACCATCAATAAGCTGAACCGCATTTCGCGCCAGATGTTGCAGGAACTGGGGCGTGACCCGCAGCCGGAAGAACTGGCTGAGCGCATGGATCTGCCCGAAGACAAGGTGCGCAAGGTACTCAAGATATCGAAGGAACCGATATCCATGGCCACCCCGATCGGTGATGACGAAGATTCAAATCTCGGTGATTTTATCGAAGATACCAACGTGCTGCTGCCGGCCGATACGGCAACCAATGCCGGCCTGTCTGAATCGACACGTGAAATCCTGTCGAGCCTGACCCCGCGCGAGGCCAAGGTACTGCGGATGCGCTTCGGTATCGATATGAATACCGACCACACGCTCGAGGAGGTCGGCAAGCAGTTCGACGTCACGCGTGAACGGATACGTCAGATCGAAGCCAAGGCGTTACGCAAGCTGCGTCACCCGAGCCGTTCCGAGCAATTGCGTAGCTTCATCGACGCCGATTAACTGTCATCCCGCTGCGAAGCATGTCATCCCGCTGCGAAGCATGTCATCCCGCGGCTTGACCGCGGGATCCAGCCAATAAACCGTCCCCGCACCTGCGGGGACACTTTTTACCAGGCCTCTCTGCGTAGGCACTGCTCCGCCAATTAAACGTCACACGATCCCGATAGGGATGTCGAAATATCACTCCATGATACATGCAGGATTATGCAATTCCGCATGACAATTCGAGCAAAGTAGAATGCATTTCTCCGCCTCCTTCACAATGACCGACCATTTGCGATTTGACAGTGAACGAAGATCCAGCTGAAAAGATTTTTTGCCTGAATCCAAATGATGAAATTCGAGAGCGGCGTAATTTCTGTCGTAGCCGCATTTATCACAGGCCCCCCTATTCATTCTCACTAACTCCAGCTTTCTAAGCCGACCTCGCTTCTGTTGCGCCTGGTAACTTTGGTAGGCCAGGTTACCCGACTTGTTCTTACATTCACGAGAGCAGAATTTACTTTGCCGGCCTCGCAGCGGTTTGTTACATACAATGCAATTCATTAACGGATTATGAAAATTTTCTTAATCGAATATTACTTTATTTTCGTATGCAATTGAATTCAGAAGACTGCTCAATTTCATGGTGCTAGAATACGCCGCGTATGTGGGCCTGTAGCTCAGCTGGTTAGAGCAGGGGACTCATCAAACATGGTGCGCCTATATCGAAAGATATTGGATGAACGGGATGAATTCAGGGAACCCTTAACAGCCGGGCTGAAGGTAACCCTGAGCCAAGCCAGAAGTACACTTCTGGAAGGTGCAGAGACTACCTGGGAACTAGAGTGTTCTTAATAACAGGCTAGAGCGTCCCGCACCCTGAGCAATCGCACGATTGTGGG